>SXGT01749701.1_pt1 | contig 38978 bp, 19 predicted proteins | sample 3176221 | NCBI WGS metagenome assembly SXGT01 (sample SAMN11356862, study PRJNA531348) | freshwater metagenome | isolation source: freshwater sample F1-120 | place: China: Fuxian Lake, Yuxi | collected 2017-12-25 | reverse complement strand
GCTGCGGCCCCTGAGGCCGCCCCCGCGGCTCCGCCGGCCGAAGCCGCTCCCGCCGCGCCCGCAGCAGAAGCTGCGCCGGCCGCCGCAGCTGCGCCCGCTCCCGGTTCGCCCGAGGAGCAGGCAGCCAAGCTGCAGGCGGAGATGGAAGAGCGCCGCAAGCGCATCCAGGAGATCTACACGCTTGGCCGCTCCGCCGAGCAGACCGACAAAGACGCGCTGAAGGGCATCATCATCGGCGGCGGTCCCGTGTACGAGCGGGCCTCGGCTATCCGCGCCCTCGGCAAGGAGAAGCGCGACGATGTCATCGAGGACCTGAAGAAGCTGGTCCAAGACCAGAACACGGCGGTGAAGATCGAGGCGTCGATCAAGCTCTACCAGTGGGGCGAGCAGGCCTTCGCGCTGCCGGTCCTGAAGGAGCTCCGCACCCAGGGCGTCGCCCTCCGCCGGGCCTTCCAGACCGGCTACGAGGCCGGGAAGCCCACCTACGACAACAACGCCCAGGGCTTCTTCAAGGAGGGCCTGAAGAACGAGAACGTCTACGTGCGGCTCGATTCCGCCGTCGGCATGATCGAGCTCGGCAAGGTCAAGGAAGGCGTGCCGGTCGTGAAGGACGTGCTGGAGAAGGAGGAAAAGTACCACATCCGCCTGGCGGCCGTGAACTACCTCACGCCCCTCAAGACGGAGGCTCCGGTCAAGGATCTGCTCGATCTGGCCACGAAGGACAAGGACGAGCGCGTGTCGAAGCGAGCCCGCGACGTCCTCGGCGTCTCTGCTGAGCCCGCCGCCCCGGCGGCCCCTGCAGCTGAGCCGGCCCCCGCGGCCGAGAAGGCCCCCGAGGCGGGCGCCGCTGCTGAGAAGCCGGCCGAGCCCGCGGCCGAGAAGCCGGCCGAGCCCGCGGCCGCCCCGAAGTAATCCCCCGCGGGCGCCCCTCGCCCGCCCCTTCCCGAACAGCCTTCAGTCGTCTATGGTGAGCGACCTTGCCGCCTATGGACGAGCTCATCTCCCAGAGTCTCAGCTACCCCACGGTCGTCTTCTCGATCGGGCTGGTGCTGTCCGTCATGTACTGGTTGCTGGTGGTCGCCGGCGCCGTCGACGCACATTCGCACCACCATGGCCCCGACCTGGACACACCCGACGTGGATCACGGGCATCATCACCCAGACGGTGACGGCCTCCTGGACACGCTAGGGCTCGGCGGGGTCCCGGTGATGCTCCCCCTGAGCTTCATCTTCCTCTTCGGGTGGGCCACCTCCATCCTGGCGATCCACTTCATCCCGGCGCTTGGCGGCACCGGGGTGATGGGCGTTCTCCTGGGCGTGGCGGTGCTCGCGGGCAGCGTCCTCGCAGTCACCCCGCTGGTGCGCCTAGCGATCGTCCCGTTCCGGAGCCTGTTCCAGACTCACACCGCGGTCTCACGCCACGCCCTCGTGGGCCGTCGGTGCATCCTCACCACTCAGACCGTCAGTGAATCGTTCGGACAAGCGGAGATCGCCGACACAGGCGCAGGCCACCTCGTCGAAGTCCGCTGCCGAGAGCCCAACACCCTGGAGAAGGGCTCGGAGGCGATCGTGTACGAATACGACGCGGCCAACGAGCTCTTCCGCATCGCGCCGCTCGACGAAGTTCCGTCGGACCCGCAGACCCCACCCTCGGGAGCCCCAGAATGACCATTACCGTCTTCGCCATCGTCATTGGCGGCATCGTCGTGTTCACGGCAGGCGCCGTGATCCTGCTCGCGAAGCTCTATTACAAGGTGGACCAGGGCCAGGCGCTCATCGTGAACACGATGGGGGCGGAGCCGGTGGTCACCTTCACGGGGCGACACGTGCTGCCGGTGTTCCATCGGGCGGAGACCATGGATATCTCGGTCAAGACGATCGAGATCGACCGCCGGGGCAAGGAGGGGCTGATCTGCTCCGACAACATCCGGGCCGACATCAAGGTCACGTTCTTCGTGCGGGTCAACAAGACCTCCGAAGACGTCCTGAAGGTCGCTCAGATGATCGGGTGCACCCGCGCGTCCGACCAGCGCACGCTCGAGCACCTCTTCAACGCCAAGTTCTCCGAGGCGCTGAAGACCGTGGGCAAGCAGCTCGAGTTCGTGGACCTCTACACGAAGCGCGAAGAGTTCAAGGACCGGATCATCAAGGTGATCGGGCGCGACCTCAACGGCTACGTCCTCGAGGACGCCGCGATCGACTACCTCGAGCAGACCCCCCTCTCGTCCCTGGACGACAACAACATCCTGGACGCTCAGGGCATCCGGAAGATCACGGAGCTCACCGCGACGGAGCGGATCAGGACGAACGAGCTCGCCAACAACGAGAAGAAGCTGGTCAAGAAGCAGGACACCGAGACGGCGGAAGCGCTGCTCGAGCTCGACCGCCAGCAGGCCGACGCCACGGTGAAGCAACAGCGAGAGATCGCCACGCTACGGGCGCGCGAGGCCGCGGAGCAGACGCTGGTCGAGGCGGAGGAGCGGCTCCGGGGAGAACGCGCCAAGATCAAGACGGAGGAAGAGCTCCAGATCGCCAAAGAGAACCAGATGCGTCAGGTGCAGGTGGCGCAGAAGAACCGTGAGCGGGCGGTCGCGATCGAGACGGAGCGCACCGAGAAAGACCGCATGCTCGAGGCGATCAGCCGCGAACGGGAGACGGAGCTCTCCCGGATCTCCAAGGAGAAGGCGGTCGAGATCGAGAAGAAAGACATCGCCGACGTGGTCCGGCAACGGATCTCGGTGGAGAAGGCCGTCGCCGAGGAAGAAGAGGCGATCAAGGCCATCCGCGTTGTGGAAGAGGCGAAGCGGACCAAGGACGCCGCCATAATCACGGCCGAGGGCGAGGCCCAGGAGTCGCTGGTCAAGGAGATCAAGCAGGCAGAGGCGGAGGAGCAGGCGTCGCGGTTCAAGGCGCGCGAGCGGCTCACCCTGGCAGAGGCCGAGCTCAACGCCGCCGAGAAGCTGGCGCTGTCCAAGATCAAGCTCGCCGAGGGCGTGCAAGCCGAGGAGGCGGCCGCGGGCCTCGCCAAGGTGCGCGTCAAGGAGGCCGACGCCCAGGCGCACGAGAAGTTCGGAATGGCCGACGCGCGAGTCACCTTCGAGAAGCGGGCCGCCGAAGCACGCGGCCAGGAGGTCGAGGCGGTCGCCATCGAGAAGCTGGGCCTGGCGAGGGCCAAGGTCACGGCGGAGCAGGGCTTCGCGGAGGCCAAGGTCACGGCGGAGCAGGGCCTCGCCGCCGCCAAGGTCACGCACGAGCGAGGGCTCGCCGAAGCCGCCGTTCGCGAGAAGCTGGGCGGCGCAGACGCCAGCGCGATCCAGCAGAAGCTGCTCGCCGAGGCGGCCGGCATGGCGGAGAAGGCCAAGTCGATGAAAGCGCTCGACGAAGCAGGCCGCGGCCACGAGGAGTTCCGGCTCCGGCTCGACAAGGAGAAGGCGGTAGAGCTCGAGGCGATCGCCACCCGGGGGAAGGTGGCCGAGAGCCAGGCGCACGTCCTCGGGCAGGCTTTCTCGGAGGCGCACGTGCAGGTCGTGAGCGACGCCTCGTTCTTCGAGAAGGTCATGGGGGCGCTAGCGGCCTCACAGGCCGTGGACGGCTTCGTTCAGGGCAGCGAGACCACGCGGGCTGCGTTCCGGGAGTACCTCGACGGAAAGAGGAGCCTGCCGGCGGACCTCACGCACGTCCTGGGGGAGGCCAGCGCCGAGGGCGTGCGCGATCTCACGATCGCCGCCGTCCTGGGCCAGCTGGCCTCAAGGGCGGACGGCGACGAGCAGAAGAAGGCGTTCAAGGGCCTCCTCGACCTGGCGAAGAAGGCCGGCATCGACAACACGCGCGTTGGGTGACAGCGGCTGACGTGAGCTAGCGGCCGCGTCGTGGCCCGGGGCGGGTGCTGGAGCCGCTGGGGTCGAGGTCGAACTCCTTGATCTTCTTGATCAAGGTGGTGCGACTCATGTCCAGCTCCTTGGCCAGACGGCTCTTGTTCCAGTTGGTTCGGATCAGCCCCGCGGCGATCACCTTCTTCTCCTGCGACCGCTTGGCCTCCTCCAGGGTCCCCCGCTCCGGCGGGGCGTCGCTTGGCCCCTCGGTCATCGAACGACGGATGGCCGGCGACAGGAAGGTCGGGCCGATCTCCGGCACGTCGCCCGACAGCACCACGAGGCGCTCGATCTCGTTCTCCAGCTGGCGCACGTTGCCCGGCCAGTCGTACTCGTAGAACGCCTCCATCACCTCGGTGGTGAGCCGCTTGGGCCGCCCGTCCGCCGACCGCGCCCGCAGCGCGGCGAGGAAGTGTTCGCACAACGCCGGGAGATCGCTCTTGCGGTCGCGCAGCGGGGGCACCTCCAGCCCAATGACGTTGAGCCGATAGAACAGGTCTTCGCGGAAGGTCCCGTCCTCCACCATCTGCGCGAGGGGCCGATTGGTGGCCGCGATTACCCGCACGTCCACGTCGACCGGCCGCGTAGCACCAACGGGCGTGAAGGAGCCCTCCTGGAGCACTCGCAGCAGCTTCACCTGCATGGCGGGTGTGGTGTCGCCGACCTCGTCGAGGAAGAGCGTCCCGGTGTCGGCCGCAAGGAACAGGCCGGGCTTGTCCTTGATCGCGCCGGTGAAGGCGCCCTTGACATGCCCGAAGAGCTCGCTCTCGAGGAGGTTCTCGGCGAGGGCGCCGCAGTTCGTAGCGATGAACGGCTTGTCGCGGCGCGGCCCCTTCTCGTGGATGGCGCGAGCGATCACCTCCTTACCCGTGCCGTTCTCACCGATCACCAGGACCGTGGCGTCGCTCTTCGAGACGCGGCCCAGCATGAGGTAGAGCTGCTGCATCCGCTCGGAGCTACCGATGAGGTCACCGAAGCGCGCGGTCTCGGATTGCCCCCTCACGGCCATCAGCACCTCGCCGGCCGAGACCTCGAGCAGGTAACCGAGCTGGTCGACCTCGCGCGTGGACAGGGTGGGCACCGCTGCCCAGGCTTGCGCGGCGTCGCCGACATCGAGCCGGAGGAGCCGGCCCCCCCGCTCGACGCTGCGGCGAAGCTCGTCGCCTTGTCCGGTGAGCCGAAAGCCGCCGACGAAGAGGGCCCCGTAAAAACGCGTGGCGTCGGCCACCGGCGCCATCAAGACGGGGAAGCCCAGGTGACACGGCTGCACGATGCGCGCTTCGCCCACGATGCCGGCAGGACCTCGAGGGCGCGGGGCCTCGGCGCGCAGCTCCGCCTCGAGCACCTGGGTGGCCTCTTCGACAGAGCGGTTGCAGCGCTGGAAGCCCTCGGCCTGGGCGAGCGAACCCTTGCACCACGCGTTCGGTGGAGGCACGGCCACGCCACGGGCGTGCGACGCGACCTGCCCGCGGCGGTCGGCGAAGCCCACCTCGAGGCCCCAGAAGCGCCGAATGACGCCGCGAAGGTTCTGGACCAGATGGAGGTCGTCGAGGGTGTCGGCGATCAACACGGGCTCACCGTAGCACGCAAGCTCCAGGAAGGCAGCGTTCCTTCCCCACGCCGCGCAGTGCGGCTATAACCGATGCTCACCCGATGACCGACGTCCAATCTCAAACGCTGGCAGACGGCAAGTACGCGCTCCTCGGCGCCGTCGGCGCCGGGGCAATGGGCACCGTGTATCGAGCACGACACGTCGCGCTCGACCGTCTGGTCGCGATCAAGGTGCTCGCGGACGATCTACGCGCCGACCCGGTCGCGGGTGAGCGCCTGCGACGCGAGGCCCAGGCCGCCAGCCTCATCCAGCACCCAAACGTCGTCCAAGTGCTCGACTTCGGTGAGGATCAGGGTCGATTCTACATCGCGATGGAGTTCCTGGAGGGGCGCACGCTAGACGCGGCTATCCGCGCCGAGGGGCTGCTCGACCCCGCGCGGGCGGTCCGGCTGATGACCCAGGTGCTCAGCGCGCTGCAGGAGGCTCACGACCACGGCGTTGTCCACCGCGACATGAAGCCCGAGAACGTGATGCTGGTAGCGGGCAAGGACGACGACGGGGCTCACACCGAGCACGTCAAGGTCTGCGACTTCGGCATCGCGAAGCGGCGCTCCGCCGATGCCCCGAACATGGGGCCCACCCTCACGGCCGTGGGCACGGTCATCGGGACGCCGGCATACATGTCGCCTGAGCAGGCGCGGAACAAGCCGCTCGACGGGCGCACCGATCTCTACTCCTGCGGCGTCATCCTCTACCGCATGGTGACCGGGGTGCTCCCCTTCAGCGGCGGAGACGACATCGCCACGCTGATGATGCACGTCCTCGATGCGCCCGCCCCGTCCATCGAGCACTGCCCTACCCTGCCGCCGGCCCTGGACGACGCGATCATGAAGGCGCTGTCCAAAGACCCCGCCAACCGCTTCGCAACGGCTCGGGAGATGCGCCGCGCGCTCGCCGACGCGGTGCCGGTCAGCGGGGTCCGCAGCACTCACGGCGAGCTGCCCACCCCCTCGCGCGTCATGGCCGCGGGGCTGGTCACGGATCGCGGCTTGCCCGCGAGCGCCGGCCGGGGTCGATGGTGGATGGCAGCGCTGGCCGCAGTTGGCGTCGTTGCTGCCGTGGCGATCGCCCTCGCGTTCCAGAGCGGCGACTCAGGGAGCGCAGCCGTGCCGGCAACGCCACAGGCGGCGGCTCCTCCCCCTGCCGCCGCACCGCCAGCCGCAGCACCGCCGGCCGCAACGACCACAGAAGCGTCGGCAGCAGCACCCAGCCCGGCACCCGATGCACCGGCGCCTGCGGTCGGCGTCGCAGAGCTCCCGTCCCCGCCCCGACGCACCGAGGACGAGGAGCCGACCCCGCGCGCGCGGCGGGACGTGGTCGTGGCCGCGGCCGCGCCGAGCGTCGAACTGGCAGGCGCGGCAGAGGCCAAGCCGAAGCCGAAACCGCCCGTCGGCGTGAAGCCGCCCGTCGAAGCGCCGAGGCCGCCGGTCGAGGCCCCGAAGCCACTCGTCGAGGCCCCGAAGCCGCCCGTCGAGGCCCCGAAGCCGCCCGTCGAGGCCCCGAAGCCGCCCGTCGAGGCCCCGAAGCCGACCGTCGAGCCCCCGAAACCGCCCGTCGAGACCCCGAAGCCGCCGGTCGAAGCGCCAACGGCTCGCGTTCTGACCGAAGCGCGGGTAGTCGTCAGCGGCTTACAGGTGGGCGGTGGGATGTCCAGCGGGGCGGTCAAGGCCGCCGTCAACAGCCGCGTCGCCCGATTCCGAGACTGCTTCAAGGAGGCCGCGGGTGCAGGGGGGCGCCCCGGGAGCTCCACTGTTCAGCTCTCGGTAGACGAAGAGGGGCTGCTCAACGACGTATCGGTCAGCGGGTCGCCGCTCCCGGGCATGGACGCCTGCGTTCGCAAGGCGCTCTCCGGCGTGCGAGCGAGCGAGCGGCCCGACACGGGCACTGCGTCAGCCCGCTTCAAGATCTCCTACATCGACCCCGACGGAGACTCGCCGTGACGCACCTCGAGATCCACGGCCGCCGCAACGAGACCGTCGAACTTGGCTCCAACGCGCGCTCCCCCCGGCGGTTCTCCGCCTGGCCCGCAGCCGCGGCGACCGTGATCGCGGCGTGCGTGGGCCCCTTGAGCGACGACGCCGTCCCCAAGGGACAGCTCCGCTACCTCAGCGTGGCAGACGTCCCCTCGGCCAGCGCAGCCCAGTTGGCGCAGATCGACGCACACGACAACGTCGGCCGGGTGATCGAGCGGCGCTCGGCGTTCTCCGGCGGTCAACGCGTCTGGTACTGGGACTTCGGGCCGGCTCCAGCGCGCGTTCTCCCGCTCTATGCGCTGGTCCGGATGGGCGACGATGGCAAGCCGGCCTTGATCGCGGAACATCCATTCGTTATCGACTCGATCCCGGGTGACAGCGGCTATACGCCGTTCTGGACTGTCTATTTCGTGCCCGTAACCGCGAGCTGGGACGGAGAGGCCATCGCGTCGGTCGCGGATCTCCAACTCGCCGAAGCAACGGGCCTCGTCGAGACCCCGTTCGTCGCGGGTCTCCTCTCCAATTGCCCCGTGGTCCATCCCGACGTGCGCCTCGTCACTCGCGACTCGCCGGAGGTCCCGCCGGCGCCGGTGTTCTACCGCGGCGTGCAGGTCTCGTTCTACGGGATGGGCTTCTACACACCCGCCGAAGACGGCAATACGCCGGTCTCCGACGTCGTGCAGCTCCGGCGGCTCGGCGGAGAGCCCGTGGACGAGGGCGCGCGAGGGGTCGACATCACGGGCGACGCCGACACGAACGACTCGAACAACCTGTTTCGTCTCGGCGAGGGTGAGACGCCGCTCTGGCGAGTGGTCAAGGCCGCCGTCCCAGAGGACCGCTCGCTCGTAGACGACTCTCAGGACGAAGCAACGAGCTCCATCGCCGATTTCTCGATCCTCTTCGAGGAGCGCGACTGGCCTGAGCTCACGCCCGTAGCCGGTCAGGTGCTCGCCCTCGAGCCCACCGAGGTGCTGGTCAATTGCCCGATCGAGCCAAAACCCGTGCCAGGAGGTGGCTCGTGAGTCGCCGATACGCTGCGCTCATGGCGCTCGTCGTCATCGCGTGCGAGTTGGCTCCAGAGGTCGGCCCGCCCCTCACGGAGCGCTGCGTCTCGGAGGACTCTGACACGGAGGCTTCGGTCGATTTCGACGTGCAGATCCACGTCGGGATCATCATGCCGCAGTGTCTTCCGTGCCACGATCCGGCCGGCGAGGACAACACGGGGTTCCTCGTGTCGGGCCTCGATCTCACCTCCGTCGAGGGGCTGCGGCGCGGCGGCAGCACCGTCGGTGCCGACATCGTGCGGCCCGGCGACCCCTGCGAGAGCGGGATCATCAAGAAGGTCTCCTCGGGCCCCCCGTTCGGGAATCGCATGCCCTTCGATGGCCCGCCCTTCCTTGACCCGACGCAGCTTCGGCTGCTCGCCGACTGGATCGCCGAAGGGGCCGAGCCATGACATTGCTCAGACCGATCGCGCGCGCCCTTGTGGTCCTGGCAGGCGTCGCCGTACTGGGCGTTGGCGCCGCCTCGACGTACGCTGTCGAACGCACATTCTCGGGCAGCATGCAGCTCGACTATCTCCTGCTGCCAACAGAGCTCCGCGGCCGAGCCGAGACCTTCGACGGCTTCACCGCCGAGGTGTCGCTCAAGGCCAATGTGGACGTGAGCGACCACCTCGGGTTCAGCGTAAAGGCGTGCTACGGCTGCCACGGCTTCGAGATGGGGATGGCCTACATGGACGTCCGCGTGGGCGACCTGCTCACCATCCGGTCGGGCCGCTTCACACCGAGCTTCGGCGACTTCCCGGTGCGACACGACCCGGCAAACCACCGTACGTCCGGCAAGCCGCTGCCGTACGACATGGGCCGCATGGTGCGGCTTCGCGAGTGGAACATGTCGGTCTTGCCGGCGCCGTATGTAGACAACGGGCTCGAGCTGCGAGGTACGATCGCGCTCGCAGACACCGTCGACTTCGACTGGGCCGCCTACGTCATCGGGGGCTTCAGAGGGAGCGCGGACGCCACGGACGTAGACTTCATCCAGTCCCGGACCCCCGCCCTTTACTACGTCGACAATAACTCGGAGCCCACAGTGGGGGGCCGCCTCGCCGTGGCCACCCGTTTCCCGGAGCTGGGCGCGCTGACCGTGGGCGTCTCGGCGATGTGGGGTCGCTACGATCCAGACGCTGAGCTCGACGCGCTGGTCCTCGGTGGCGACCTGGTCCTCAAGCTGGAGCGATGGATCCTCCGACTCGAGTATCTACTACGCCGCACCGAGATGGCGGTCCCGGAGTCAGCGGCCGAGCGCCTCGCCGCCTTCCGCTACGGACCTGCGGCCGATGGCAGCTTCGATGAGTTCTCGCTCAAAGAAGGGTGGTACGCCGAGACGGAATACCCCATCGCGACGGGGCTGGATCTGGTGGCGCGCTTCGACGGCATGAGGCGCCGAGGGAACGTCTCGGTCTCGAGTCCGCTCCGGGACGACAGCCTCGTGCTGCGGTACACCCTCGGACTCTCCTGGGCACCGATGACCTGGCTGCGCGTCAAGGCGAGCGGTGAGTTCTACGACTTCTCGGACTTTGACGACGAGGTCGGTGTGCACCTCGGCCTCGTGGGTGCGTTCTGATGCGGCCGGCCAAGGCAAACAGCCGGACTGGCAAGGCACCCCGCGTCGAACGGGGTCTCGGGCCCCTCCGACGCGTGTTGTGTGTCGTACTCTTCGCGGCCGCCTGCCAACGGCCCACCGACGCAGCGGCCGCGGAGAAGCCCGCGCCTCCGCTCGAGCGCTCGGTCCACGCCCACACGGTCACCACGCTGCGTGGCGAGTCCAAGCGCCTGGCCGAGTACCGTGGCAAGGTCTTGCTCGTGGTCAACACGGCGTCGGAGTGCGGGTTCACGCCGCAATACGCGCCGCTCGAGGCGCTCTATCAGCGCTTCAAGGAGCGCGGGCTCGTGGTCATGGCGTTCCCGTCCAACGACTTCGGCGCCCAGGAGCCCGGGGACGCGAAGGCGATCGAGGAGTTCTGTTCATCGCGCTACAAGGTGAGCTTCCCGCTCTTCGCGAAGATCCACGCGCGCGGCCCCGATGTCTCGCCGCTATACCGCACACTCACGGAGGCCAGCCCGGAGAGCGCCCGCGGCGAGATTCGATGGAACTTCACGAAGTTCCTGGTGAATCGGCGTGGAGAGCCCGTGGCGCGCTTCGAGCCGGTGGTCGATCCGCTGAACGAGGCGCTTATCTCACAGATCGAGCGACTCCTGAACGAACCAGCCCCGGCGCAATGAACGCGGCGGGCAGCCGGCGGCAGCGTTTGTAACGCCCACACAAGGAACACATGCTCTCCCTCGTACAGCCAGAGATCGACGCCTACGCCCTCGCGCACTCCACGCGCGTCCACCCGGAGCTGCTGGACCGCCTCGCAGCGGAGACCCAGGCCTCCACGGAGCTGCCCCAAATGCAGGTCGGCGCCATCGAGGGCGGGCTGCTCGGGCTGCTGGTGCGCCTGTCCGGTGCACAACGGGCCGTGGAGATCGGCACCTTCACCGGTTGCTCCGCGATCCACATCGCCGCGGCGCTGCCAGAGCACGGCACGCTGGACTCGCTCGACATCAACCCAATGACCACGGGGATCGCGGCCCGATATCTGGCCGAGGCCGGCCTGGCGCACAGGGTCAGACTGCACCTCCAGCCCGCTGCGCAGCTGTTGCCCACGCTGGAAGGCCCCTTCGACTTCGCCTTCATCGACGCAGACAAGGTCGGTTACCTCGCCTATTGGGAGCTGCTGGTGCCGAGGATGCGGCCGGGGGGCTTGATCGTGGCCGACAATGTGCTGTGGAGCGGGCGCGTCCTCGCGCCGACAGACGAGAGCACGCGAGCGATCGTGGCCTTCAACGAGCGCGTTCGGGCCGACGTTCGGGTGGACCAGGTCATGCTCACGGTACGCGACGGCATCACGCTGGCGAGGGTGAAGGCGCCGACCCCCTAGGGGCGGCACCGACCGAGCGCCGCCCGGCCGGAGCGGGCCCGGGGGTGTCTATGAGCGGCCATTGTGGCACCGGCAAATTAATCTTACGCTGGCCAATCTTTACTGCCGAAAAAGGCGCCGTTGATCGCGCAGTTCGAACCATGAGAGTCTGACGGCTCAACACGGCCGGTGACACTCATGCGACGTAAGCCAATGGTGCTCAATCTCCCAGGCGAACCGACGGCTGCGCGTCCGGAGGGGCGGCGCCCGCTCACCGCGCCTCGCCCCCGCTGGCTCGCGCGTGCGGCGCTGGGCCTCGTGCCGCTGGTGGCGGTGCTGGCATGCCAAGACCCGGACGCGCCGGTTCAGAGCGCGTGCGGCGAAGGCCTGAGGTCGGTCCAGACCGCCAACGGCGTCGCCGGCTGCGTCCCTGAGACCACGGCGAGCAGACCACGGGTGGCAAGGCTTGGCCTGGGCCCGCTCACCCTGAGCGACGGCGGCACCCTGATGGTCGGCCACGACGTCGCGGTCGCGCTCGCGCTCGAGCTCGACGCGGAGCCGCACGAGAGCAGCGTCGTGCTCCGGCTCGCCTCGGCCTCCGCTGGCAAACACTGCCTCCTCGGAGCGCTCCCGATACGCCATGGTGACCCCCGGGACGGACATCGCGCGTCATTCCTTCGTCGCCACGAGCTCTCAGCCGAGCTGCGGGTCCCCGTCACGTGCTCGGCGCTCGTAGGGGCCGATGACGTCATCGCGTGGGCCACCTTCGACCCGAGCGAGGCCCTGTGGGTCGACGCCCGTGATGTGCTCACCGCCACCGAGCAGACGGAGGCCGAGGCGGAGCTTCGCCGCCGGCAGACCAACTCCGCGCCCATCGGGTGCGCGCCCGGCGCTTCTGCCGACTGCACAGCGCTGCGCCTGCTCCCGAGCGCCGGCCTGGACCTGCGCTTGAGCGCGTTCTCGCTCGGCTCCAACATCGCGGTGCTGGAGGTGCCGGAGGCAGCCCCCGAAGCGGGAGAAGACACCGCCGCTCAAGGGGTGCCCGGTGAGGCCGGCTCCACGCTCGCTACCTCGCGGACCGAGGCCGCGGACTTCGCACCGGCGCTCGACCCGTCGCCGCTGATCGAGGCTTCGGCCACCCTGGGCTGCGGCGGCGCCGAGTCGCCCGAGGGCGTCGACATACCCGCGCTGAACGTCGAGCTCGCCATTCGACCCGCCGGTGCCGACGACGGCGCTTGGACCCGGCTCGACGCGCCGGCTTTGACCGTCCCCGAGGCGCTCCCGCAAGTCGGACGTGTCGGCCTCTCCGGCGGCGCCATGCCCGACGCGGCCCTGCGCGAGCGGCTCGTGTCGGGCGACTGGGCCGAGCAGACACTCTTCGAGGTGCGGCTCTGTGCAGCGAGCACGCTGGCGGAGGCCGGCCCCGCCGACGACGCTCGGCGGAACAACTGCGCGGTGGCCGAGGTGGCCCTCCTGCGCGTCCCGCGACACTACGGCGTCCACTCGTATCCCGAGGGGGCGGCGAGCGACAGCGCGGCCTCGGACTATTACGAGATCGGGAGGACCGAGGAGTCCGGGAACGCGCTTCTGAAGCTGATCCGATTCCGCGGCGGCTTTCGCGAGGTCGTGGGTGGCCACGTGCGCCTCGGCGGCACCTTCTGGACCAAGCTCCAGAGCAGCCTGTTCAGCTTCGACTCCGGGAAACTGGCGGAGGCGCGCGCCTACCATGACACGGCGCCGGGCGCCCCGGACTTCGTTACGGGGGACATCAGCCTCCTCGGCTTCGCCACGATCTCCCTGCCGCAGTACGACGTCCCAGACCGGTTCCGGTTCGCGCTCAACGCGTCGGTCAATACGAGCGCCTCGTCCATGAACTTCGGCAGCACGGCCCAGCTCGCCCCGCTCGTCAGCGCCCTCAACTGGATCGGAAAGCAGGCGCAGTCGGGCGGCCCCAAGTTCTGTGTCTACGACCCCTTCTGCCTCTCGGCTCCTCTCATGGGGTCGATCTCGCTCACCACGGGTCTGGCCTTCTCGAAGGGCATTGAGACGCCCCCCTGCACCGTCATCGAGGGCGTCGGGTGTTATCTCAAGGAGGACGCCTCTCCGAACCACTTCTGGGCCAACGCGACCACCTGCGCCAACAAGGGCGCCATGATGCCGTCCAACCACGGGTCCAAGAACAAGGCCTCCCTGCTGCGCGCCTACGCCAACGTGCTGGGAGAGCCCTTCTACCTCGGCTACTACCGAGCGGGCTTCGACTACCACTACCTCATGAGCCAGGTGTTCTTCGAGACGAATTGGGTCCCGTACGGGACCACATATCCGAGCGTGATGCCCACCTATTGGGCCTTCCTCGACGCGACGATGGTCCCCGACAAGGGCGCGTGCGCCGTGCAGGCGCCATACCTCTACACAAAGTCCATGCGGGTCGACTACGACACGAAGACCGTCGCCCAGGCCGCGGTGACCGACCCGGGGATCCGAGATGTCGCGTCACGTGCGCATGTGCCCTGCCAGGCCACGATGATCCCCGTGTGCGAATACCCTCTGACCAGCAGTAACGAGGTGGCTTACGAGCGCAACGAGCTCTATCTGCAGTTTGCGGGCAAGCTCGTCGTGGATGCGTCCGTCACCGCCTCCGAGGAGCTCTTCAACTTCAAAGGCAGCGTGAGCGTGACCGGCAACCTGCTCACCGCCACGTGGGCCGCTACGGCAGGCCTGAACTGGTTCGCCTCTCAGCGCCCCAGCGGCGCGTGGCTCACCAAAGGGAGCGCCAACGGGTCGGTAGCCGTCACCGGCAAGCTGGGTGGTGTCTCCATCTCCGGGGAAGCGTGCATCCTGTTGGGACTCGGCAAGATCTGCCTTCCCCCGTTTGGCTGCACAGAGGCAGTCGGAGAGTGGATCTGCCAGGGGGTCTCGCTGGGCGGCCTCACGTCCATCCTGCCGGTCCAAGAGGTGGGCGCGTACTTCTCGGCAAGCTTCCTCCCGTTCGACGTGGAGTCATCGCTTTGAGCGCGTCCACACCCACACGACTGTGGCTCATGGGCGCGGGCGCCGCGGCGCTGGTCGGCGGCCTCGCGTGGAGGGCGTTACACGGATCGCAGCTCGTGGACTCAGGATCCCCAGCGGCCCCACTGGAGACTCGGGCTCGCGCCGCCGCACCGCCGCAGCCAGCGCCGCTGGGTTCCGCCTCTGCCGCGTCTGTCCCCGCACCGTCCGGCTACGCCACGTCCGTCCCCGCCGGTGGTCCGGCCGACGCAGATCCGGCGCTAGCGACCCTCGAGCGGGAGGACCCTCAGGGGGAGCGCGTGGACCACGACATCGACAAGGTGCTGGACTGGCTCAGCCGCACCCCGGGTGGGGTGCAGGCGCTCGAGTCCTGGATCGTGGGGCAGAACGGGCGCTACGACACCGGGGCGGCGTGGCCGCGCATCGCGTTGGCCGCGCTCGGTGCGTGCGAGCTGCACGAAGCGCGTGGGGCACTGCGCGCGTTGGCGACCCGCCGGGAGCTATCGCCGGCGCTGCGCCTTCACGCGGTGATGCACCTCGGGCGGAAGTCTGGACTCGCCGCGAGCGACGTGGAGGTCTTGACCGCGCTCGCCGCCGAGCGCGAACCCACGCCGGGTGCGCGGAGCAGCATGGTCGCGAGCGGGGCGCTCAGCACCCTGGGCTCGATCGCCCGCGAGGGCCGACTGGACGATCCCGGGCTGCGCGAGGGCGCCCTCGCCACCGTACGCACCGCGCTCCTCACGGAGACCGAACCGGCCTATCTGGCCGCGGCCGTCAACGGCGCGGCGGCGTCGGGCGACGCGACGCTCCTCCCCGCGCTCGAGCCGCTGGCCGGCCACGCGAACCACGATGTGAGGGCTGCGCTCGCGACCGGGCTCGACCAGGTTGCCGGCGGTGTCGACGCCTCTTGGGCGGTCGACTGGGCCCACCGGGAGACCGCCGCTCAGGTGCGGGCCTCGCTCGCGCGCGCCGCCGCAGCGAGCGCCGCACGGGCCAACGCCGCGCCGGCCGAGCCGTGGGCCACCTGGGCCATCGAGGCGCTCCCTCGAGAGCGCGGGACGGCGGCGACCGCGCTGATCGCTGTTGTCGGCGCAGCCGCCCACGCGGGCTCTGCGCCCGCCCGAGACGCACTCCTCACTCGGTTCGCAGCAGAGCGACGCCTCGGCGCCAAGGCTGACGCCGCCGTCCTGCGCGAGCTCGGACGACACCTCGACGCTACTACGCTTGCCGCGACCCTCGCCGCCGGGAGCCACCCATGAAAGTCATCCCGATGATCTTCCGGCTCTGTCCGGCCGCCTCGTGGTCAGCACGAGCCTTGATGATGGCGCTCGGAGCCGTCGTCATGGTCGCCTGCGGGCAGAACAGCTCGGCACCACCGCCGGCGGGGGCGGACGACGTCGCGCCTCTGGACCTCGCTGGCCCCGCCGCCGACACGCCGAGCAAGGACTCGTTCGTCGGAGCGGATACGAACGAACCGCCGAAGGACGCGCCCGCGCCGAACGACACGCCCGCGCCGGCCGACGTCCCGCCCAAAGACGTGCCACCGAGTGACGTCCCGACCGCCGGAGACACGCTCGACACCCCGGATACGCTGGTGGTGGATCCGGCGCCCGTGCAGGTGGTGCTGGGGGACGAGGGCGGCGAGGTGGAACACTCCTCGGGAGCCACTCTGGATGTCCCTCCGGGCGCATTGCCCGCCGGCGTGGAGCTCACGCTGGAGATCCAGGAGCCCCCCGCAACGGTAGAGGCGGTGGGCGAGCCGGTAGGCCCGGCGCTCGTCCTCGGACCTTCCGGGCAGGTCTTCCTCGTACCCGTCGAGATCGCGCTCCCGATCGACCTCGACAAGCTCGGCGACACCGACCCCAGCGAGCTCCAGGTGGTGCTCTCGTCCGAGGGCGGCGAGTTCGTGGGCCTCGAGACCACCTACGACGCCGAGAAGGGGCGCCTCCTGGCCCTCACGACGCACTTCTCCATCGCTGTCCCAGTGAAGCGACTGGGACCGCCGCTCGCGGTGGTGATCCCGGAGCTCCCGATCGGCGAGGTGGGCAACGAGTTCGGTCCCGTGACGCTGTCCGCCTCGGGCGGCACGCCCCCCTACACGTTCAGCCTGGCCGGCGGCAGCCTGCCCCCCGGGCTCGCGCTCTTCGACGGCGCCTTCTCCGGGGTGCCGGAGCAGGCCGGTAGCTTTGCGCCGATGCTCCGAGTCGGCGACGCCAACGGCCAGAAGCTCGACAAGGCGCTCAAGCTCGAGGTCACCGGCCCCCCGAACCCCGAGCCCGTGCTGACCGCTGTGGACCCGGTCAGCGCCTACGCCGGCTCGGCGCCGACGCCCCTCACCGCGACCGGCTCGGGCTTCGCCTACGGCGCCCTGATCATGCTCAACGGCAAGGCGTATCCCACGGAGCGTATCAGCGACACCGAGCTCCGAACCACGATCCCGGCGGCCCTCCTCGGGGCGCCCGGCCCGCTTGCCGTCTCGATCGTCAACCCGCCGAAGTCCCTCGGTGATGGCCGAAGCGATGAGCTGACCTTCTCGGTCCTGCTCGTCCCTTCGCCCGACGCCAACCCAGCGGACGTGAGCGATCCCACCGACACCGAGTCGCCTGAGGACACGGCCGTCGAGGACACGACGGTCGACTCCGACACCGGCTCCGAGGACACCTCCTCGGCCTGCGTCCCCACCGAGCCGCCGCTCGAGGCCTGCGACGGCGTCGACAACGACTGCGACGGCGTCACCGATACGGTGCCGTGTTCGGACGGCGACCCGTGCACCGCCGACGATCTCTGCACGGACGGGAGCTGCCAGCCGGGCGCCCCGCTCGCCTGCGACGACGGAGAGCCCTGCACCGCCGACACCTGTGTCGCCGGCAGCGGCTGCCAGAACGAGCCGCTCGTGGCCAACTGTAGCGACGGGAGCGGCTGCACCACCGGCGACAGCTGCGTCGCTGGCACCTGTGAGAGCGGGCCCCTCAAGTCCTGCGACGACGCCGACCCGTGCACCACAGACACCTGCGACGTCAGCTCCGGGGCGTGTCAGAACACGCTCATCCCGGGCTGCGGAGGGAAGTGCACCGTGGTCGCAGACTGCCCGGACGACGGGAATGTCTGCACGGAGTTGACGTGCAAGCTCGGCGAGTGCGCCGTCACGGAAGTGGCAGGGCCCTGCGACGACGGCTCTCTCTGCACCTCCGGTGACGCGTGCGCGGGCGGCGCGTGCGTCGGCGCGCTGGTGTCGTGCGACGACGACAACGCCTGCACCAACGACAGCTGCGCCGCTGCATCAGGCTGCGCCAACACCCCCGGCGGCCCGGGCCCCTGCGACGACGGCGACAAGTGCACGCCAGGTGACTCGTGCACCTCCGGCGTGTGCCTGCCCGGCGCGGCGCTAGCGTGCGACGACGGCAACGTCTGCACCACGGACGTCTGCTCCGCCGCGGTCGGGTGCGTGGCGACGCCCACGACCAGCGCGTGCGACGACGGGGATCCGTGCTCCACGGCGGACGTCTGCGCTGCGGGCGCGTGTACGGGCGGCGCCGCGCTCGACTGCGACGACGGCGACGACTGCACCACAGATGCCTGCGCGGCGGGCTGCTTCCACACGCCGATCGAGGGCTGCGGTGCCGAGTGCACCACGGACCTCGAGTGCGCGGCGGGGGACAGCGCTTGCGTCGAGGCCTCGTGCGTCCAGTACGTTTGCGTCGCGGCGCCGAAGTCGGGTCCCTGCGATGACGGCGACCCGTGTACCACCGCGGACTCCTGCGACGCGGGGACCTGCACCGGTGGCGCGCCCACCGTCTGCGACGACGGGAACGCCTGCACCAACGACGCCTGCGCCACAGGGCAAGGCTGCGTGAGCGTCCCAAACACCGCATCGTGCAGCGACGGCAACGTCTGTACCGCCGGTGACGTCTGTGCGGGCGGCGCCTGCACGCCAGGGAGCCCCGTCCCGTGCGACGACGGGAACCCGTGTACGGTGGACCTGTGCGCCGAGGGGAGCGGCTGCCAGAGCGTCGCCGCCGACGGCGCTTGCGACGACGGCGACCCGTGTACCCTGGGCGAGCACTGCATCGCCGGACTGTGCGGCGGCGCCGGACCGAAGGACTGCGACGACACGCTCGTGTGCACCAGCGACAGCTGCGACCCCGCGAGCGGCGCGTGCGTCGCCGCGCCGATCCCCACGTGCGACGAGCCATGCAAGACGGTCAGCGACTGTGACGACGGCGGAAACCCCTGCCTCATGCCGGTCTGCGATGCCGGGACCTGCACCGTCCTGCCCGAAGCGGGCACGTGCGACGACGGCGACTTGTGCACGCTCGCCGATGTCTGCGCACAAGGCGTGTGCGGCGGCACCCCCAAGGTCTGTGACGACGGCAACCCGTGCACCACCGACGCCTGCGCCGGCGGACAGTGCGGCGCCACGCCGGCTCCCGGCCCGTGTGTCGACGGGAACGCCTGCACGATCCTCGACGCGTGCCAGAACGGCGCGTGCGTCGGCGGCGGCGCCCTCGACTGTGGCGACGGCAACCCCTGCACGGACGACTCGTGCCAGCCGGCGTCCGGCTGCGCGTCCGCGCCCAACACGGCGGCCTGCGACGACGGCGCGCCGTGCACCGTGGACGACACCTGCGCTCTGGGGGCCTGCACCCAGAGCACACCGAAGCTGTGTGACGACGCCGACGCATGCACCATCGACTCGTGCAACGCCACAACCGGCGCCTGCGTGGCAACCCCCGTGCACGGCTGCGGCGGCTACTGCGGCGCGCCGAGCGACTGCCCGGACGACGGCGACGTGTGCACGGCCTGGGAGTGCCCCGCCGGCAAGTGCGTGGTTTCCCACACCGCGCTCCAATGCAACGACGGCGACGCCTGCACGAAGCTCGACACCTGCAGCGCCGGACTCTGCGGCGGCGCCCCGGTGAACTGCAACGACGGCAACGCCTGCACGGACGATGGCTGCGAGCCGGCCGGGGGCTGCACTGCGGTGGCCCACGCCCGCGCGTGCAGCGATGGCGCCGTCTGCACCGCAGGTGACGTCTGCCAGGATGGCGTCTGCCTCGCGGGCAGCCCCGTGAGCTGCAACGATCAGAACCCGTGCACCTTCGACCGCTGCGACGCCGCCGTCGGCTGTGTCCACGAGGTGCAGGGCCTCTCCTGCAGCGACGGCGATCCGTGCACCGCTGGGGACCACTGCGCCGCGGGCGCCTGCGTAGCGGGTGCGAAGGTGATCTGCGACGACGGCAACCCGTGCACGGTCGATCAGTGCGCGCCCAGCTCGGGCGCCTGCCTCAGCGCGGCGGTCCCCGGCTGCGCGCTCTCATGCGCCGACGACGCCGGCTGCCCGGCCACCTCCAACCCGTGCACCGAGCTGAGCTGCGTGGGCGGGTTCTGCGCCGTGACACCCTTGGCCGCCTGCTCGGACGGCAACGCGTGCACCGTCCAAGACGCGTGCGCCGGCGGCCAGTGCGCGGGCAAGAACGGCGCCTGCGACGACAACAACCCCTGCACCGCGGACGTGTGCAACCCGTCCGTCGGGTGCGCGCACACCCCGGTCTCCGGGGCGTGTAGCGACGGCAACGTATGCACGGTGAACGACTCCTGCAGCGGCACGACGTGTCAGGCGGGCCTGGCGCAGCAGTGCGCCGACGGCAACCCCTGCACGGCCGACGGGTGCGATCCCGCGCTCGGCTGCCGCTTCGGACCCGTCTCGGCGGCCTGCGATGATGGCGACGCCTGCACCGTGGGCGACGCCTGTACGGGCGGTGCGTGCCAGCCGGGGGCGCCGGCGTCCTGCGATGACGGCAACGGCTGCACCGTCGACGCCTGCGCGGACGGCGACTGCACCCACACCGCGGCTCCCGGCTGTGGCGCCGCGTGCGTCACCGCCGCGGACTGTCAGGACGACCAGAACCCGTGCACAGCCGTCACCTGCACCGCGGGAGCCTGCGGCCTCGCGCCCGCCACCGCGCCCTGCGACGACGGCGACGCCTGCACCAGCGCGGACGCCTGCGCGGCTGGCGCGTGCGCCGGAGACTCGGTGGTGTGCAACGACGGCAACCCCTGCACCGACGACTCCTGCGCCGCTGCGACAGGCTGCGTCTACACGCCACACACGCGCCCGTGCGCAGCCGACAACGCCTGTGTCGTGGGCGCGCGCTGCGCCGCGGGCTCCTGCGTGGGCTCCGGCGCCGCGGCCTGCGATGACGGAAACGCCTGCACGCTGGACGGCTGCGACCCCAACGCCGGGTGCGTCCACACGATCTCTGCGCAGCCGTGCAACGACGGCGACGCCTGCACCCGGGAGGACGAGTGCGGCGGCGGCGTATGTCTCGGCGGCACACGCGTGCCCTGCGCGGACGGGAAGGCGTGCACGCTGGACTTGTGCGACTCCACCAGCGGCGCCTGTGTCTTCACGCCCATCACCGGCTGCGGCTCGGCGTGCACCACCACCGCCAGCTGCGCCGACGACGGAAACCCGTGCACCTCGGCCGTCTGCGTGAGCGGCTCGTGCGTGTCCGTCTACATCTCGGCGCCGTGCGACGACGGCGACGTGTGCTCCATCGGCGACACCTGCCTCAAGGGCGGCTGCACCGGGACCGCCGCGGCCTGCGACGACGGGAACGCCTGCACCGTAGACACGTGCACCGCCGCTGGCGGCTGCCAATGGGCCGCGCGGTCGGGCGCCTGCGACGACGGGAGCGCCTGCACCTCCGGCGACGCCTGCGCGCACGGGGTGTGTGCCGCCGGGGCGCTCGCCAGCTGCGACGACGGGAACCCGTGCACGGCGGACGGTTGCGACGCCGCCCTCGGGTGCCGGTCCACCCCCAACCAAGCGGCCTGCTCGGACGGGAACGCGTGCACCACCGGCGACGTGTGCGCCGCGGGGGTGTGCGTCGGTGGGTCACCCAAGGCCTGCGACGACAATGACGACTGCACCGCCGACGCCTGCACGGCCAACGGGGTGTGTACCCACACGCCGGTCGTGGGATGCGGCGAGCCGTGCTCGGCCGCCAGCGACTGCGGCCCGGCGCCCGCGTGCTTCGAGAGCCGCTGCTTGGTGGGCACCTGCGCCCTCGCCTACGGGACGGCCGCCTGTAACGACGGGGACGCCTGCACCACGGGCGACGCCTGTACGCAGGGGCTGTGCGTCGGCGCGGCCCGCGACTGCGACGATGACAACGGGTGCACCTTCGACTCCTGCGCGCCCGGCTCCGGGTGCGTCCACCTCGCCCGGGCTGGCGCCTGCGATGACGGCAATGCCTGCACCAAGGGCGACCAGTGCGCCGCCGGCTCCTGTGTCGCGGGAAGCGCCGCGGCGTGCGCGGACGCGAACCCCTGCACCAACGACACGTGCGACCCCGCGCTAGGCTGCATCCAGGTCCCCAACGACATCGCGTGCGACGACGGCAACGCCTGCACCACGGGCGACCAGTGCGTCGCGGAGTACTGCGTGGGCGCCGACGACACGCAGTGTGATGACGCGAACCCTTGCACCTACGACGGCTGCTCGACCGCCACGGGGTGCATCCACACCCATCGCCCCGGCTCCTGCTCCGATGGGAACAAGTGCACCACCAGCGACACCTGCGAGGCAGGCGTCTGCACGGGCGGCGCCGCGCTCGTGTGCGACGACGGCAGCGTCTGCACCAGCGACGACTGTCTACCGGCGAAGGGCTGCGTGACCACGCCCGTCCCGGGGCCGTGCGACGACGGCGACGCCTGCAGCAACGGGGACTTCTGCTCCCTCGGCCACTGCATCGGTGACTCCGTGGAGTCGTGCGACGACGGCGACGCGTGCACCTCCGACACGTGCTTGCCGGCCGGCGGCTGCAGCCATGCGGCGCTCACAGGCGCGTGTAACGACGGAGACGCCTGCACGGTCGGCGAGACGTGCGCCACCGGCGTCTGTGCCGGGGGCGTCGTGCGGACTTGTGACGACGGGAACCTCTGCACGGATGACAGCTGTCTCTTGGCCACGGGCTGCCGCAACGTGCCGAACGCGGCCGCGTGCTCTGACGGTGAGCCTTGCTCTGCGCCGGACGTGTGCGCCCTGGGCAAGTGCGCAGCCGGGCCGGTTGTGGTCTGCGAAGACAATAACCCGTGCACCGGGGACTCCTGCGTCCCGGGCCAAGGCTGCCGGTTCGTGCTCCTCACGATCGCCTGCGACGACGGCAGCGTCTGCACCACCGCCGACACGTGCGGGAACGGCGCCTGCGTGGGTGGCCCCGCCCTGCCCTGCGACGACCAGAACCCCTGCACGGACGACACCTGCCACCAGGTCTCTGGCTGTATCCACACGGCGAACAGCGTGCCTTGCGACGACCTCAGCGCCTGCACGGTGAACGACGCCTGCGCGGCGAGCACCTGTGCCGGGACGGCCGTGAACTGCGGCGACGGCAACCCGTGCACCACCGACGCCTGCAGCGAGACCACCGGCTGCTCCAACACCGCCCGCACAGGCGCGTGCGACGACGGCGACAGCTGCACACTCAACGACACGTGCTCGCCCGCCGGGTGCGTGGGCACCGCCCTGAACTGCGACGACGGGAAGTTCTGTACCACCGACACCTGCGAGCCGGGAGTCGGCTGCACCAGCGTCCCGAGCGGCGCCCCGTGCGACGACGGCAACGCGTGCACCACGCCGGACAAGTGCGTGGGCGAGGCGTGCACCTCCGGCGCCGCCCGGGTGTGTAACGACGACAACCCGTGCACTGCAGACAGCTGCGCGGCCGCGACCGGCTGCGTGTTCACGAACCAGACGGTCCCGTGCAACGACGCGGACGCCTGCACCTCCGGCGACACCTGCGCGGCGGGGGCGTGCGCCGGCACGGCGATCACCTGCAACGACGGAAAGCAATGCACCACGGACTCGTGCGATCCCGCGACGGGCTGCGTGGTCACGCCGCACACGGACGCTTGCGACGACGGGAACGCCTGCACCACCGGCGACGTGTGCGCCGCCGCGTTCTGCCTGGCCGGGACCCAAGCGACGTGCGACGACCAGAACCCCTGCACCGTCGACGGCTGCAACCCGGCCACGGGCTGCACGCACACGGTCAGCTCGGCGCCGTGCGACGACGGCGACGCCTGCACGGTCGCGGACAGCTGCAGCTCGGGCACCTGCGCCGGGACCACGCGCGTGTGCGACGATCAGAACACCTGCACCGACGACGCCTGCGTGTCGGCCTCCGGGTGCGTGTTCACGGCGAACGCTGTGACGGCCTGCGACGACGGCAACCCGTGCACAACGGGCGACGCCTGCGCGGCCGGCGCCTGCAGCGGCGCGGCCGTCACGTGCGACGACGGTGTGGTGTGTACGGTGGATGTGTGCGTGAGCGGCACGGGCTGCGTCTACACGGCGGCGGCGGCGCTCTGCAACGACGGGAATCCTTGTACGGTCGATGCCTGCAACACGAGCTCGGGCTGCACGACCACGAGCGCCGCCAACGGAACCGTCTGCTCGCCCTTGGACGACGCCTGTCCGGTGAGCCCGCAGTGCCAGGCGGGGTCGTGCGTCAGCACTGGGAGCAAGCCGAAGTGGAAGCTCGCGCTCGGGAGCAACCCCTTCACGGGACAGCCTAACCTCGCGTCGACGGTCTCGGCGATGGGCAACGGATGGGTCGTTGGCTTTCAGTACAATACGTTCAAGGGAGTGCGGCGCTACGATGGCAACGGAGTCCTGAAGTGGAGCCAGGACTATCCCTATGTCGGCGTTACGGCGGTCAAGCCGACGTCGGATGGGAACGTCATCGTCTCCAGCGCTGCGTATCCGATGGGGCGGATCGCCCTGCTCAATGGCACCACCGGCGCACTGATCTGGTACAAGGACTACGCCAATCAAGAGATGGCTTACGACATCGCAGAGACCCCGGAAGGCTTCGCGGCCGTGGTCGGCTCCTCCACCAGCAGCTTCATCGTGCGAATGGACAAGAGTGGAGTGCACCTAGGGACGCACCCGATCCTCCACGACGACGGCACCAGCGGGTCGATGAAGCACATCCTCTACGACGACGGTCAGCTCGTCGTGGCCGGCCAACACCCTATCTACGGCGGCGTCAACTGGATCTACACTGCCACGCCGGAGGGCGCCCGGAAAGTGAGCCTCGCCTGGGAAACCGGGCAGGCCGTGGGCATCGAACGCGTTGGCAACAACTACCTTACGTACGCATATCATGTCAATCCGAGCCTCTCTCACTTCCAGCTTCTCGACCGAACGACTCTCGGCCGGCTGGCGAGCATTCGGAGCTCGCTCCCGTCGAACGTGGGCGGGATCTACGACATGGTCGCCAAGGACAACGACTCGTTCTACATCTCTGGCGAGATCCAGCCCGGCAACGGCTGGAGAACCTATCTGGCAGAAGTCCGGATCTCGGACGGCGGTTTCATCCGACAGGTCACGCGCACCGACACTCGGGCATCCCGGTCCATCGCGCGCAACGGCAACACCCTGGCCTGGACCGCGGACGAGTTCACCGTGGAGGGCGGAACACTCTCCACAGGCGACCTGACGTTGAGTGGCTCCACGTCGCCCCCCAGCTGCACCCAGGCCAGCCCGTGCGCCGGGCTCACGTGCAACGACAACGTGGCCTGCACCACCGACACGTGCAGTGGTGCGACCGGCTGCGTCTACACGCCACAGAACACCCTGTGCGCCGATGGCGACGCGTGCACCGCCGACACCTGCAGCGCCACGACCGGGTGCGCGTTCACGGCGATCGCTCCCTGCAACGACAGCAACCCGTGCACCACGGACAGCTGCGATCCGGCGTCGGGCTGCAAATACACCGCCACTGCCGGGGCGTGCAGCGACGGCAGCGCGTGCACCGTGAACGACCAATGCGTCCAGGGCGCCTGCGCGGCGGGCGTGGCCAAGACCTGCAACGACGGCGTCGCGTGCACCACCGATAGCTGCAACGCGACCACCGGCTGCGTCCATACGCCGAGCAACGGCGCGTGCGACGACGGCAAGCTCTGCACGGCCAACACCTGCAGCGCCACGACGGGGTGCGTGTTCACGGTCAGCGCAGCGGTGTGTAACGACAACAACGCGTGCACCGACGATGTCTGCAGCGACGCCACCGGCTGCTCCAACCCGACCAACGTCGCCATCTGCGACGACGGGAACGCCTGCACCGTAGCGGACGCCTGCAAGAATGGCGTGTGTCTCGGCGGCGCCGCCAAGGCCTGCGACGACCTGAACCCGTGCACCACCGACGCCTGCAATCCGGCCACGGGCTGCACGACCTCGAACGTGGCAGACGGCACCACTTGCCCACCGAAGCTCACCTGCGCAACACAGGCCTCCTGCTCGGCTGGCGTGTGCAACGACAACATGAACTCGCTCACCTACTACGCGCGTCAGGTCGACGGCGGCTCGGCCTACATGATGGGCCATGACGCGTTCGTGGTGCTCCCGGGGCCGGAGTACGACATGGTCTTCCTTAGGGTCCGGAGCGCCAGCTGGTGGACCTCCACGATCACGCGCACCAATGCGCTCGGACAGACGCAGTGGAGTCAGGAAGTCCAGAATATTGCCCTGGAGTCGATCGGCTACCACAACGGCGACCTCGTAGTGGGCGGCGCCCTCGAGAACAACGCGTTCGTCGTCCAGCGGCGCAACCCCAACAACGGCGACCTGAAGAGCTCACACACCCATAATCCCGGGGGCGCACTGGCGTCCGTCAACAGCCTCCACTATGCACACGACGGCTGGTACGGCGCCGCTCGCGTCCACGTGAACGGTAGATGGGACGCCTACACGTTCTACATGGACTGGCTCGGCGTCTTCAGCCAGGTCACGCCGCGCGTCACGGGGAGCGGGAACGACCACATCACCGACCTCTACGTGGACAATGGCGCGTTCTCGTGGGTCGGCTACACCGAGTCCTCGGGCGCCGGCTCCTACGACGGGCTCTATCAGACCTTGAACAACTCGGCGCGCCTCGTCGGAGGCTCCTTGGACGATCGGATCACCGCGGTGTCTTACGGCGCGGGGCTCATGTGGGGTGCAGGCTCCACGCAGATCGACGGCAACGGCAACCGCCGCGCGTTCGTGGTGAAGCTCGACGGCGGCAACACCATGCTCCAGTTGTCAGGGTTCTCGAACAATGTCCACGAAGTCGGCCTCACCACGGACGGGGCCAACCTCTTCGCGGCCGGCGGGCACACTCTCGCGAAGCTCAATGGCTCGGGGAGCCTCCAGTGGCTCTCCAATCCCGTGGGCGGCCTGCGATACACGAAGATCTCGATGACCAACAACGCGCTTGTCGCTTTCTCGCCCTTCGGCTCGAATACGTGGCTAGTGAAGACGGACCTCGGGGGAGTGGCAGGATGTTCTGGCACGAATGTGTGCGCCAGCCTGAGCCCGAGCGCATGTGACGACGGGATCGCGTGCACGGACGACACGTGTCTGGTTGGCGTGGGCTGTTTGAACACCCCGGTGAACAGCGCGTGCGCCGACGGGAGTGTCTGCACCGTGGACGCGTGCCAGGCCGGAGTGGGCTGCGTCTACCAGCCGGCCAACGGCTCATCGGTCTGTAACGACAACGATGTCTGCACCGTCGACACGTGCGACGCCGCCACGAAGAAGTGCGTGAACACGGCAAGCACCACGGTCTGCTCCGACGGCAACCCCTGCACGAAGGACCTCTGCGTCACGGGGGCGGGATGCCAACACCCGGCCGAGTCCTGTGACGACGGCAATCAGTGCACCACCGACAGCTGCAATCCGGCCTCGGGATGTCACCGAGTGCACCTGCGAGGTCAGGCCTGCAGTGACGGCTCTGCGTGCACCGTCTTCGACACTTGCGCGGCTGACCCGATCGACACAGTTCAGACCACGTGCCAGGCCACGACCCTCTGCAGCCTCCCGGTGACGAACGGGCTCATCCTCGATGTGCACGCCTCCGTGGACAACGCGCTGGATAAGAACGCCCAGAACGACGTCTCCCGGTGGTCGACGGGCGTGGGAGCGCTGTTCAACTCAGATACGACGCTTCAGCCGAAGTTCGTGCCGTCTGCCCTCGGACCCCATCGGGCCGCCGTGGACTTCAACGATGGGTTCCTGTTCGGAAACCTGAGCCCCACGGGCGCGGCTACGATCTTCATGGTGTTCGACCAGCCGGCTCATAGCGTCACAGATGTCCTCTCGTGGGGCGGCACCATCAAGCTCCGGAGCGACAACGGGACCTTCAGGCTCATGAGCGGCAACACCTCGCTCGGGGAGGTGGCATCTGTCTCCGGCGTCCAGCTGCTCGTGGCGCGCGTCTCGTCGGCCCACGCCGAGCTTCAGCTGCACCATGTCGGGGGAATGAAGAAGGCCACCGCTCCCCCCGTGACCATCGGGAGCGGGTCCGCGTACGTCAAGATCGGTGGGACGACCGACGGGTACGTCAACACGTACTCGAATGTCCGCATCGGGCAGCTCCTCGTGTTCAACCGGGTCCTCGACGCCGCGGAGCAGGCAGAGATGACGGAACGGCTCAAGCAGCACTGGGCGCTCGCCTCGCCGTGCTCGAACAGCGACCAGTGCGACGATGACAACGCCTGTACGGCCGACTTCTGCGACAAGGAGCTCTTCTACTCCACCCACGGAACGTGCCGGTTCGAGAAGAGGTCGTTCGAGTCTTCCACCTGCGACGACGGCGACAAGTGCTCTCTCGACCACAAGTGCGTCGACGGTCTATGCAAGGGCAAGACCTACAAGGTGTGCGACGACGGCAATCCGTGCAGCGTCGACTCGTGCAACTGGGACACGGGCGCCTGCTCGGCGCGAGCAGCGGACGAGTACGCGCCTTGTAACGATGGCAACCACTGCACTGTGCCCGACGTCTGCCGCTCTGGCGTGTGCGACGCTCAGCCGCGAGTCTGCGACGACAAGAACGCGTGTACGACGGACTCGTGTAGTCCGTCCACGGGCTGCGTGTTCACCAACAACACCACGCCCTGCGATGACCTCGACGACTGCACGGGTCCGGACGCCTGCGCGGCTGGCGCTTGCGTCGGCCCCCACAACAGCGCGAACTGCAACGATGGCGACGTCTGCACGGTGGGCGACAAGTGCCAGAACGGCGCCTGCACCCTGCACACCCCGCTGCCGTGCCCCGATATCGACGGCAACAAGTGCACGCTCGAGACCTGCCACTGGGCGACGGGCTGCAAAGCCACCGGCAAGCCCACCTGCAACGACGGCAAGCTCTGCACGGACGACTCCTGTGCGCCCGCAACCGGGTTGTGCGTCTACACGCCCAACAACGCCGCGTGCGATGACGGATCGGTCTGCTCGGTCGGCGACGCCTGCCTCAACGGAAGCTGCAAAGGCGGCGTCCTCCTCGAATGCGACGATAACGACCGGTGCACCACGGACGCATGTGACTCGCTCGTCGGCTGCGTCTACTCCGCCTCGAACACCTGCGACGACGGCGATGTGTGCTCCGAAGGCGACTTCTGCGTGTTCGGCACGTGCCTCGCGGGGTCGCCGCTCAACTGCGACGACGGCAACGCCTGCACCATCGACTTCTGCGACTGGAAGTATGGGTGCCAGCACCTCGGCGAGCCCAATGGGACCGTCTGTACCGACGGCGATCCGTGCACCGAGGGCGATGCCTGCCAGGGCGGCGTCTGCGTCGTGGGGTCGACGATATGTGACTGGGCCGTTACGAGCACCGCCGACTCGGGCCCGGGCTCTCTCCGTGACCTTCTCGACGGCAACTACGATCTCAACTCGCCGCCGCGAAAGATCAAAGTGTTCGTCGACGGGCTCGTTCGACTGCAGTCGTCGCTCCCGCAGATGTATCGGAACTTCACCATCGACGCCACCGGGCGCAACTTCATCATCGACGGCGACGGCGCCCATCGGGCCTTCAATACCACCCATGACCTCACGCTCCGCGGGCTGAGGGTGCAGAACACGTTGGCGTCGGCCGTGGGGGGTTGGGACAATGGATGGGAGGAGAATCGCGGCGCTGCGCTCTTCGTAAGAGGCTACTCTGGCCAGCACGCAACGATCATCATCGACGACTGCACCTTCTACAATAACTCCGCGAAGTACGCCGGCGGCGCGATCTTCGCCGATAGCTTCGCGGAGATGCGTATTTCTCGAACCGTCTTCTCGCTCAACCTTCGGAGCGAGGTCGAACCGGCCGCGCCTGCCGACGCACCCTATAACCACCACCTCGACCATGGCGGCGCAGTGGCTGTGCTGGGTGGCTTGGTGTCCTTCGACAACGTGCGCTTCGAGTACAACGTGGGCCCGGCCGCTGGCGCTGGCGTGTGGTGCGGTATCTATGCGAAGTGCACGTTCACGCGCTCGAGTTTCTACGGTAACAAGGCAAACCAGGGCGTCGTGGCCGTCGACTACTTGAGTGAAGCCACGCTAACCAACGTGTCCTTCATCGCCAACGAGGGTTGGGACGTCGGCGGGATCATCAACAGCCACGGCAAGTTGACGCTCATCCACACCACGGTGGCCGCGAACAACAACATCGACCCCGACAAGTGGCCCGCGCTGTACGTGAACGGCACCACCAAGATCGTGAACTCCGTCATCGCGGAGAACGGCCCGACGAAGCAGTCTCTGGCGTGCCTCAAGGGCCCGGACGCGGTCCTCACCCTCACCGACAGCACGATCGCGCCGCGGCTCGCGAGCGGCGTCGACAAGAACTACGGGCCCCACGGCAGCGTCGCCAACTGCGTCACGTCCACGGGGGCGCCCGCCGCGCTCGGGAAGCCTCGCTTCGATCCCTCTCCGATCCCGGGGCTGAAGGTGAAGAACTGGGTGATGCTCCCGACGTCGGGCGCCTCCACACGAGACAGCGCCGACCTGCCCTGGTGCCTCGGGGCGAGCGGGGGGATGGACCAGCGCGGGATCGCGCGTCCTCAAGGTACCGGCTGCGACCGAGGCGCCGGCGAGGTCCCGCAGTTGTGAGGCGGCCCCCCGGGGAGCGCCGCCCCCTAGGAGTGATGGCTCACACCCTGGGAACGCGCGCTGGGGGTCACCGCGCCCTCACGCGCGCCTCTCTCGGTGGATTGATGCTCTGTTGGCTCGCCTGTGGGGAGCCTGGCGGTCCCGCGGCGGAGGCGGCCATCGACGCCGTCTCCCCGCCTGGCGATGCGGCAGTCGCTTGGCGCGACCATGGCACCTTGCCCGCCGACGCCGATGGCCTCACGCCCGTTGTGACCGTCGAGGTGCCCGAGGGCGCGCGGTCGCTGCTGGTGCGGATGCGGCCCACGGAGGGGCAGCTGCCCGCGAGCGTGTGCTTCGCCCTCACTACGGTGGAAGGACCCGACGGGAGCCCCTGGCACGCCCCCCCTGAGCCGACGGGCGCAGCGGGCGACGAACCCTTGGACCAGACGGGTTACGCCCTCGGCCAGTGGCCGCGGATCGGCGACCCACCGCTCGCCCCCGGGAGCTGGCGCGTGCGGGGCGCCCTCGTGAGCTGTGGTTCTGGCGCTGCAGCTCGAATCGACGGTCTGCCCCACGACGTGCTGCGGCTCGAGTCCGCGGTGCTACCAGAGCTCGTGGGCGTTCCCAGCCTCCGGGTGAGACGGGTGTTCGCGCCCGAGATCGACGCGGCGCAGCAGGCGCGCTGGGACGCCGCGTTCGCGGCCGCGCGGCGCCACTTCGCCGACACGGGGCTCGCGGTCGAGGAGGTGGCACCGCTGCACCTCGCGCCGCCCGTGCCGCCGCTGGCCCCCCTGCAGGTCGGTCTGGGCGAGAGCACCGTCGACGCTCTGGCGTCCGTGATCGACGACCACGAGCCGGTCGAGCCGATCCCCACGAGCGTGGGCGTCGGGGACGCTGCGCTGGTGGTGGTGGTGCCGTGTATTGATCGAATCACCCCGGGCGAAGGGCAGACCCGCCTGGCGGGCCACGCCACCCGCCTCCCGGGCGGCCCGCGCCTCGCCGGTCGCGCCTCCTTCGTGGTGGTGGGCACCTCCACGTGCGAACCGCCGGGCGACGGCGACGGGGAGGCCCTGGGGCGCGTGATCGCCCACGAGCTGGGTCACCTCCTCGGCCTGCCCCACAGCGCCCCGCCCAGCGTCATGGCGCCCAGCCCGAACGCGAGCGCTGACCCGGTGGCGTTCACAGCCGCCGAGGCCGCCGCCCTCCGGGTGAGCCCCCTCGTCTTCGGCCGGTGACGGTCCGCCGGATGGCCGAGGCGCGGCGAAGCTAGAAGCGCGAGAGGTCTCGGCTGAAGCGGCGTTGGTGGCGCTCGAGGTTCGGCAGGCGATGAACGGGCAATTGTCGGGCGACGCCTACTAGACGATAGTCGAGCTCTCAGGAGTTCAATCAATGCCGCGCGTGCCACTCCTCCTCGCCTTGACCGCCGCCTGCGTGGTGCCAAACCGTGACCCGCCCAACTCCCCCATGGTATCGTCGAGATCCCCCCACGAAGGACGCCCCATGACACGCAACAAGTCACTTGGTCTCTTGCTCTTGTTCCTCGGCTGCCTTGGTGCATGCGCAGACGATCCCGAAACCGGCGCCGAGGCCACCCACGCGCACGACGAGGAAGAGGTGGCCATGATGGGCGCCGCCGCCGCTATGCCGCGCGGGTGCTCGAACGGCATCAAGGGTCGTCGTGAGACGGACGTGGACTGCGGCGGACCGGACTGCCCGCGGTGCGCCGTCGGCAAGGTGTGCGGCCGCAACGAAGACTGCGCATCCGCCACCTGCGAGAGCGGCTTCTGCGTCGACACCCCGGACCCGGGCGGGGACGCACCGACGTGCGAGGAGTACTGCACGACGCTTCAGGCCGCGTGCACCGACAGCAGCGTGACGAACCAGTTCTACGACGAGGAGGAGTGCAACACCTATTGCCTCGCAGTTGGCTGGGAGGCCGGCACCGCGGGCGATACCACCGGCAACACAATCGCTTGCCGACTCACGCATGCGGAGCGCGCGGCGAGCGCTACCGGGGCCACACCTCGCGCGGCCTTCTGCGACGTCGCCGGCTCCTCTGGCGGGAATGTCTGCGGTTCATGGTGCACCGTCTTGTGCAACAGCGCGCTCACACTGTGCACGGGAAGGAATGAAGTCTATACCGACGAAGCGACGTGCCTGACTGCCTGCGGCGCGATTGCGGACACACCGAACGGGACGTACGGCTACGCCGACCCGAATTACCTCTACTGGGACACGGTGCAATGCCGCATCCGCCACCTGCGCTCGGCCGTTGAACACAGCGCTGCCGTCCACTGTCCCCACGCGAGCGCCGCTTCGGAAGCGGCCGCCTGCGGTGACACGTCGACGCCAAATTGCGCGCACTACTGCGACACGCTCAGCAGATACTGTACCAGCGGCTCGTACGGAAGCGTCAGCGCGTGCATGACCCAATGCGACACCGACTACTTCGCCACCGGTGCCACTGGTGAGGTCGGCCAGCACTACGACACGAGCGGCAACACCCTCGGATGCCGCATCAATCAGGCGGAATGGGCGACGGATTGCGACTCCGCGGACCGCGACGGTGGCACCGTTTGCCAGTGAACGTCCGCACGGGCGGGGCCGCTGCCGAGTCATCGTCCACTGGCGTGGTCGCGTGCCTTCGCTCAGCCGCTCGCAATTCACGTTGGGGCCGGTTCACCTCCGCGCTCCCCGGCCCGGTTCACCTCCGCGCTCGCGCGCTCCGGTGAATTGGCCACCTCGATGCAAGGCCGCCAGCCCCTGATCCGCCGTTTCCCGCGCCACCCTCCGGAGCTACGGCGCCACGCGGCGCGCCGACCACAAGCGAACGAGATGGACGACCGTGGCGAAGGTCACGAGACAGAGCACAGCCGTGGCCAGAGACGCGAGGACAGTGATGTCGTCCGGCGGACCGCTTCCGACGCTGCAGAGATACTCGTGACCCCGCTTTCGCCCACTCTCCACGATCTCGAAGCTGCCGGAACACACCAGCGGGGCGATCGCGCGGGCCGTCCCGGGCAGGAGGTTGAACACGATCGGTGAGGTGATGAGCGTCACGAAGGCGCCGATCGCTACACTGAGCCACAGCGACGGACCAACGCGTCGGGCCGAGTGATGTTCCCGCGCGTGGTTCACGGGTCCGCGCAGATCAGAGGGTAAGGGCTGTAAGCCACCTGGCCACCGTAACGGACGCTGGCGGGACGGTCCAGGGAGTGGCAAGGGGCGCAGGTTGGGGGGAACACGGGGGGACCACGCTAGAAGCGCGCCTCGAAGCGTGCGATGAGAGGCAACACGGTGCTGTACCCGATTTCGCCGGACTCGAGCTGGGCGATCACGAGGCCCGGCTCGGCAAGGAAACCGGCGGCGAACTCGTCGCTGACCCGCACCATGAGACCCGCTCGGAGCCCCAGCCACGCGCCGACCCGGTCGTCGAGCCCGCCCACGCCAGCGGCGCTGACGCCCAGAATGCCGCCCAGGACGATCTCGAGGCGCTCCGCCGCCAGCCAGGCCCAGTCCACGCCCACGCCGCCGCCGATGCGGTAGAGGGTGGACGGGTATCCCGGGCGGATGTCATCGCGCTTCGTGCGGTGATTCGAGAAGTGGATGTCGACCACCACGGCCACGGGCCCGACCCGGCGGGCGTAGTCGACCTCGAGCGCGAAGCCGGCGGAGAACGACTCGGCGTCGTCGGCGAAGAGCACGGCGCCGCCAGCGCCCATGGAGAGCCGGTTGGGCGCGTCACCCCCGCCGATGCCGAGACTTCCGGAGAGCAGCACCTCGGAGGGCGTGTGGAGGACGGGCTCCACCGCGGGCGGCACCTCGTGGAGCGGCGGCAGCTCGGGGCCCACCGGCTCCAGCCGGAGCCGCTTGGACAGGAAACGCACGCGCGCCGCCGCGTAGTGGGGCGTGATGCGCGGCCCGACCACGTCGGGATCCACCGAGAAGCGCGGGTCCAGCTCGAGGCACCACTCGAAGGCCGCCTTGGCGTCGTCGCCCCGATCCACCGAGGCATACACCGTAGCGAGCGCGTTGCAGCCCTTCACGGCCTCGGGCGCCGTCACCGTGGGGCTGACTCGGTGGGCCGTGCGGAACGCCTCGAGGTTCTGGAGCGCGCACCCGTAGTTGAGCTGCTCGGCGCACGCGAGCCCCGTGTCGAGCAACGCCTTAGAGGGGTCTCTGGCGAGGGCGGTGAGCAGCGCGAGGGTGGCGAGCATCACTCGCCGCCCGCCGAGACGTTGACCGTGAGCGCGGCCTCGCCGGTGACCCGCTCGCTCCCGTTCCAGAAGACGAACGGCACCTCGAGCGTGTGGGTCTCTTCAGCGGGCCCCACCTCGATCGCGGCGCAGAACACCCAGGCCCCGGTGGAGTCCTGCAGCGCGACCTCTCCGCTCCCAACGGCGGCCGCTTCGCTGACGTCCCCGGACGGGCAGGCGCCGGCGAAGAAGCCGAGGCGGTCGTACGCGAGCTTGACGCCCTCTGAGCCATCGAGCGCGTGTGACTCCACCGCCGCGCTGCTGCCTTCGAAGCGGGCGTGGACCTCGATCCAGGTGACCGCGCCCGCGAACACGGCGCTGGGTGTGAAGACGGGCTCAGTCACGGTCTCGGCGTGGACAGGGATGTCGGCATAGACCTCGCCGCAGCCGAGCGCGAGGCACGCGAAGAGCGCGCGCGCCGTCATGGCCGAGCCGGGGGAGCCGGCGCGTCGTCGTGGCAGCACAACGCGGGCTCTGCCTCGCACGCGGCGAGCGCGGGTGGACAAGCCGTCTCCTGGAAATGGCGGGGCACCTGGCCGAACCCGGCGTCCTTGCAGATCGGGAACAGCGACTGAAAGAGCGCGCTGCGTTCGTGGTTCGGGAGGCGCGCGTCGCAGCAGGTGCCCGGGTGGAGGACCGGCCACGCCCCAAGGCAGTTGGCGACACACGGATTGAAGTACGTGGTGGCCACCCCGTCCTTCATCGCGCAGATGGGGTCATAGGTCGGAGCGTTCGGGCGACCGAGACAGGCGCACTCGTAATTGCAGACCCGATCGTCGCCCTCGCCGCTGCAGGTTCCGCCGACGAGGCAGTCGGCGTCTGTGTTGCAGCGCGGCGACGACAAGGCGCGGCAGACGCGCCCGGCGATCTTGCCCTTGCCGCAGACCACGGGGACTTCGCCGCCGCCCTGGAGGCGCAGCTGATCGGCGAGGATCGCGCCCGCGTCGGCGCAGTCGGCGTCCTCGGAGCAAACCGAGGTGGGGCAGGGATCCGCGAAGAGCGGCGTGAAGCCGAGCGCCTTCGCGGCGTCGCGGGAGACAAAGGTGCGGAAGATCGAGAGCCGCTCCACGTAGTTGAGCGACGTAACGCCCTCGAGCTTCGCGAACGCGCACCAGAACGGGTCGGGGACGCCGTTGTCACCCAGGACCGGGGGCGCCGCGCAGTCGCAGCTGTGGCACGTGGGCGACAGGTCCTCCCGGTCGAGCAGCGCGGGCGCGTGGCCGAAGGCGCATGAGGTGGTGCAGTCGCTGCGGGCGGGGCAGTTCGGGAGGCAATGCCCCACATACGCGACCGCTACGGCCTCCGAGCCAGGCCGCGCCGCGTTTTCACACGCGAGCCGCGCCGTGTTGAGGTAGGTGAGGCCGTCGGTCCCGCACACCGGGCGCCAGAGCGCCGGTTCGCGTTCACAGCTGGCAGCGCAGCGGCACACGGAGCACCCATTCTCGACGGCGTAACCGTCGGGGCACTCGAGCGTGCAGCCGGTGAGCGGCTCGCAGGCGGTCTCGCAGGCGCCGTCAGTGTGCGCGACGGGGACCTCCGCGCACTCCGCGAAGCACTCGGTCTCGTAGGTGACGCCGTCAGAGCCGCAGATCGGGGCGGGGTTCAGCGGGACCTGGCAGTCGCACACGCAGGTGTCGAAGACCGCGGTGCGAAACGCGCCGCACTCCGGCTGCTCGCAGACGCAGGTGGGGCACGTGAGGCCGTCGGCCGTGGTCTCGGTGACGAAGCCGGTGGGGCACACCTCGGTCTCGCAGCTGGTGGCGAGGAGCGCGCTACAGACGGGCTCGTCGCACGCATCGCCGGTGCACGCCGCGGTGAGCGTGTAGGACCCCTTGGCGTCGACCTGCGGATCGGCGCCCACGAGGACGAGCCACTCGCCCCCCTGCCCTTCGGGCACCTCCAGCGTGAGCGCTCCGCCCACCGCAGAGGCCGAGCACGTGCCGAAGATCCCCGCGGCGTCACGTGGGCCGTAGGCGTAGATGGCGGGCTGCTTCGGCCCAGACTGGAAGCTCGTGCTGAGCGCCAGCGTGAGGGCCCCGCGAGGGGGCACGGCGACCGGGTGGGCACGGAACCGAGGCCCCGAGGTGGCCAGCGTCCCGTCCACCGTCCCGTCGAGCGGCAGGGGGCCGCCCAAGGTGTAGACCACGCCCAGGGCGTAGCTGAGCGTCGGGCAGGGCTGCACCTCGACCGGCGGGTCTCCGCACGCGACGAGCAGCGCAACCAGCGCGACGCGCACGGTCAGGCTCGGCCGAAGGTGTCGTCGAGCCGGGCGTCGACGCGTTGCTCGATCTTGGGCTTGAGCGGGGTGGCCAGGAACGAGAGGTCGATCTCGACCAGCACCGTGCGCGTATCCACTGCGAAGCGGCCGGTGAAGCCCTTGCCATCCGCGCTGGCCGAGAGACCGTCTGGCGCCCACTTCACGGAGTTGAGGAGGCGGCCGTACTCCGACTTGAAGTCATCGACCAGGGCGTTGACCTTGATCTTGGCTTCGTCGAGCGACAGGGAGTGGTTTCGTTTGAAGGTGAGCTTCGGCATGGTGGACTCCGGGGTCTCGGTTGGCGCCTGTACCAAGCTTGACGGCGCACTGCAAGGCGAGCATAACGCCGCTTCCCGGCGCCGCCAGGAAGCCACCTGCGGCGCTCCGCTAGACGCTGTCGGTGGGGGTCGGCCCCCACCTCCGAAGCTCAGTGGAAAGCGCGGGAGCAGCCCCCTCCAGGAGGATCCGTGGCCCGGTTCATCGATGAGCTCAAGCGCTCGCATCACTGCGGCGCCCTTCGTGTCTCCAACGTTGCCCAGGAGGTCGTCCTCTTCGGCTGGGTGGCGTCCCGTCGCGATCACGGCGGCTGCATCTTCATCGACCTCCGCGACCGCGAGGGCATCACGCAGGTCGTGTTCGACAAGGGGATCGACGAGGCCAGCCACACGGTGGCCGAGACCATGCGCAACGAGTTCGTCATCGGGATCCGTGGGCGGGTCCGCGACCGCGGGGCCATGCGCAACCCCAAGATGGCCACGGGCGACGTCGAGGTCGAGGTGCTCGAGGCCACGGTCTTCAACCGGTCGAAGCCGCCGCCGTTCGCCGTGGAGGACGAGGCCACTGCCTCCGAGGAGCGTCGACTCACGTACCGCTACCTCGACCTGCGCCGCCCGCCCATGCAGCGCACGTTCCGCATGCGGCACCGCATCTACCAGGCCACGCGGCGCTACTTCGACGACAACGGCTTCACCGAGGTCGAGACCCCGCTGATCGTGAAGTACACGCCGGGCGGCGCGCGCAACTTCCTGGTGCCGTCGCGCCTGCACGCGGGCAGCTTCTACGCCTTGGCCGAGAGCCCGCAGCTCTACAAGCAGCTGCTGCTGGTCGCGGGCTTCGAGCGCTACGTCCAGATCGTGAAGTGCTTCCGCGTCGAGGACCTGCGGCTCGACCGGCAGCCCGAGTTCACGCAGATCGACGTGGAGATGAGCTTCATCAACCAGGATGAGCTCTTCGCGATCATGGAGGGCCTCGTCTTCCGGATCTTCCGCGATGCGCTCGGGGTGGACCTGCACGAGCGGTACCCCTCCGGGCGGTTCCCGCAGCTCGACTTCTACGAGGCCATGGAGAAGTACGGCTCGGACAAGCCCGACCTGCGCTGCGGGTTGCCGCACACCGAGCTCACCCGCCTCGTGGTCCAGCACCAGGGCGGTGGGATCCCGTTCTTCGCGGAGATCGCCGAGAAGTACAGCTCGGGGACGCTCAGGCTCGAGTACCCGGAGGAGATCGTGAAGGCGCTGGTGGTTCCTGCCTCCGCGAACATCTCCCGCACCTTCATCGACGGGCTCGAGGAGTTCGTGAAGCAGAGCGGCGGCAAGGGCCTGGCTCGGGCCAAGGTGGCCGAGGGCGGGGCTTGGACGCAGTCGCCGCTGTCCAAGATGGTCACCGATGGCTTCCGCGAGGCGGTCAACGCGGCTACGGGCGCACAGCCGGGAGACATCATCCTCTTCCAGTCGGGGCCCGAGGCCCGCGTCCACGTGGTCATGGCCAACCTGCGGGTGCACCTAGCGAAGAAGCTGGGGCTCGTCCCAGAGTCTGGCTCGGGCGGCGAGTGGAACCTGTCGTGGGTTGTGGCGCCTCCGCTGTTCGAGCGTAACGACGACGGCACCTGGGCCGCGGCACACCACGCGTTCACCCGTCCCTACGACGAGGACGTGCAGTACCTCGGCACGGACCCCGCGCGGGTGCGCTGCTACCGCTACGACCTCGTGCTGAACGGCTTCGAGATCGGCGGCGGCTCCATTCGGCTCCACGACTCGGAGGTCCAGGCGCGCGTGTTCAACACGCTCGGGATCTCGGAGTCCGAGCGGGAGCGCCTCTTCGGGTTCCTGCTCGAGGCGCTGTCGTACGGCGCGCCG
>SXGT01366249.1_pt1 | contig 39022 bp, 68 predicted proteins | sample 3176221 | NCBI WGS metagenome assembly SXGT01 (sample SAMN11356862, study PRJNA531348) | freshwater metagenome | isolation source: freshwater sample F1-120 | place: China: Fuxian Lake, Yuxi | collected 2017-12-25 | reverse complement strand
TTCTGACCTTGCTTAGCTGACATAGTTATTTTCCTCCTTAAGGAAAATTGGGTTTGGGCATTCTGCCCATCTTTTATGATATCTACCAAATCGAAATGTAGTTGTCAAGCTGGTTTTTACATTTTTTTCTGAAAATTTTATATCACATGATTCGAAGTATATGTGAATAATTAATTAAGGAATAAAAGTAAAAAAAAAGGCTGGGTTTTTAGGCCCAGCCACTTTTCAGGAGAGACTTTGGGGTTAGATGGTTACCCCTTTTTGATGCGAATGGATTTCCGAGTCATCATCATTTCTCCTTTTGATTTCAATGATTTGGGTGATCTCTCTATCGTTGTTGCAGCTCTTTATGTATTTTTTATTTTTGTGTATAAACTGAGCGACGGCGTTTCCTAGCGCCTGACAATGAGGGCATTGGAATGTTTGAATACCGATTAACATTTCTTTTGTTAGAAATGTTTCTCTTTTTGTTTTGTGTTTGCATTGAAGACAAATGAATTGGACTTGAGTTGTCTTGGGTGAGGATGTGGTTTTCTTTTTTGATCTTTTGAATCCTTGGAGTCCGTGGTATGGGTTGTCTTTGACTCGTGCTTCGATTCTGAATTTTGTTTTTTGTTGTTGAATTGCGGCTTTAATTGCCTCGTCGAGTGTATTGGGCCGGATTTTGATTTCTCCATTGGTGATGGAAGTTAAGACTCTGGTTACATGATGTCTCGACATTCCAATTTTACAGTGTTTATCCAAGATCTTGCCGAATGTGATAAGTTCACCGTGTCTTTGAAACCACGTTTCTATTTTTTTTGCAAGACGTGATTGTCTTGTATCCCAGTGGATGTTCTTGTACATAGTTGACTCCTTTCAACAGCGTCATTGACACAGATTCTCACAAACGGCAATTCTTGTCAAGTCTGAAAAATAGACGCTTCAATTGAAACTGTGGAGGTTTTTTCTGGTTCATCTTCCATATATGGGAAAATAATGCGTTCTTTTTGTTTATGGAAGCTGTCCAGAATTTTCTGAATACGTTCTACTGGGAATTGTTTGAGTTCTTTAAAAGCGTTTCGGATAGACGGGGCGTCATATCCCATGAAATTGCAGCAATTAGGGAATGAAGCCACATCGGTCTGGTTATCGTCTCCCATTACCCAATTATAATCGAGTTGAGATTCTTCTCGATTGTAGCCGTTATATCTGTTCTTGGAAAGTTTTCCATTTTTCATCATAATAAAAAACATGATGATGTTTCTGAAAACCTTATCGAACATTTGTTCGATCATTTCGGCATGAGAAACATTGATGGATTTCCAGTAGTGTTGCGGGTGAACGAACCCATCCATGGCTTGACAGGTGTCGCATTTTGTTTTTCCCTCGCACGTTTCGCATTCTTGAGGACAAGAAGGAATGTCTTCTGCGTTCGGAGTCAAATCCATTGTTCTTCGAATGACATGAGTGCTTTCAGCAATATCTAATTCAATCTGATGACGTTCTTCTGTTGTTGTGTACATTCCAATTTTCAATAAGGATTGATTGCGTTTTATTGAGGCACAATGCTTATTAATCATGTTCATTACAGATTGTTGTTTGCTCATTTTAACATTTGTCCTTTTCTACAGAAGAGTTGGGAATTTGTCTGTCTTCAAGAGAAGAGCAGTGGGTTCAGGACATGGTCTACGGGTTTTTTAGATTAATTTTATCTGTGTGTTTCTTACTCCTTTCTATACAAAAATGTCGAACAAGAAAAGAAGATTTGGCAGATTTGCCCTATCTTTGAAGTATATTAGTCGAAAGGATATAGGACAGTCAAGATCTTTTTTTGCCTCTCCTTCGCAGGAGAAATCCAGAGAGTTTGGACAAGGCTTTTTTATCGAGATCTTCAATAGAATCAAGGATCTCTACATCGGGATCGTAAAAAATTCGAACTTTTTCGCTTTTGATTCCGAAGCAGAAGATTGAGATTTCTGCTTTTCTTATTCTATTAACGGTTCTTTTTAATTCGATTGGGAGGTGTCCGTTGTAGGTTCCGTTGTAACCGGATGGAGCGCCGTCGCAAATGACTATCATGACTTTATTTGGCTCTCTGCGAGCGTAAAGCCGTGCGGCGGCATGAAGGAGGTTTTCGTGGTCGCAATTACATCCTCCGGCAGCGCCGTCTTTGCTCATATCGATTGTGGCCGAGCCCATGCGTTCTCTGACGATTCTCCATGGTTCTTCGAATGTTTTGAAGATCCAATAATTTATAGCTTCTTTTCTTACGAATCCTTCAAGACCAAATTTAGATATTGAAAGAGGGCTGGAGTTGTACCCGAGGATTTCGAATGGGATCTGTGGAATTCCTTTCAGGGCTTCGCCAAATACGGTAGCGACTTTGACGGCCATTTCGGCTTTTTCTCCCATCATAGATCCAGACAAATCAATAAGGAGTGTGACGGCGGTATCGAGTTTGATTCCTGGGGTGATTTCTTTTTTTACATATTTGCTTCCACTGAGGATTTTGTGGAATTGCTGTGGGTCAAGGGTTCCCTGGCGCAGATTTCGTTCGGTAACCGTGAGGGATTTGGTTGTGAGAATCCTGGTGAGGTGGGATCTCAGAGCGATGGCTTGCAAAGAAATCTCGCTTTCGATTTTGAAAAATTCTTTAGGATTTGGTTTTGCGATTCGTTCTTGATCTTCCTTGGAATACGGGATGTATGGATCTCCTGGGAAATCTGGAAGGAGATTGTTTTTGTTCTCTTTTGATTCTTTTAATTCCCAATCGGGGCTTTGATTTGGGTCGTTAATTAATGCGGCCACTTCAATTCCCAAGGTATCAGGTTTTATTTCTGTGTTTGGGTTTCCTTGGGCGTTGTCGTACTCTTCTTGGATAGATCTTGGTTTTTTTGTATCTTTATCTCCGCTTCCTTCCGCATCTTTTCCGTTGTCGGATTGTCCACGTTCAGAATTATCGCTTGGATTATTGTCTCCTCCGCTTCCCTTTCCCCCACTGTTTTTTTCGTCTCTTCTTTCTTCTTCATTTTCATCTGAATTATTTCCTGATTGAGTTTTTTTATTGTTTCGTTCAGAGTCGTTTTTTGATTGTTTGCCTCTGTCGCTTTTTCCTCCATTGTCTTGATTTTCGCTATCAGGATTGCGTTGTTCTTTGCCAGATTGGCTATCTTTTCCAGAATCGCTTGATTCGGAATCCTCAGAGCTGTCGGATGGTTGGTCTCCGTCATTATCATTTGATGGCTCCATAGAATCCCCATTAGGGTGACTAGAAGAATTCCCGTTGCTATCTTTAGAATCATTTTGCTCGTTGGAGTCTTTTCTATCTTCATTAGAGGATTCTCCTTGTTTTCCTTCATCGGATTGATCTCCTTCATCGGATTGATTTCCTTGTCCATCTTCTTGCTCCTGTTCTTTGTCTCGTTTTTGTTGCCATGCGTCGTGCATTTCGATGGCTAATTGCAGAACCATCTTGCATCCGGCAAGACCAGTTTTGCAAGACTTTTTGAAGCGGTCATTTTTATTCAAGACTTCCATTCCAATTTCAAAATATTCTTTCAATTCTTCTGGGATAATAACAGAACCGTATCCAGGCAACATATATTTGTAAGCCTGGAAAATCCATCCCCAAGGGTTTGTGATGGCAATATTGGCTTCTGCGTTGATTTCTTTTATTTTTTTAGTCCGATAATGAACGAGGTCTTGTTTGCAGCCTACGGTTCCTGGGATTTCGGTGATTTCATTTCTGGCGTCTTCCAAATAATTAAAAAGATCTCCAACGAAAGTACTATGTTCATTGGATTCTTTTCTTTCTTTTAATGTAGACTGGATATGGTGGGTAAGTTCATGAAACAGCAGGGCGTTGAGTGTCCTTTTTTGCTCTGAATCGAGACGGGTGACATTGATCTTGGGAAGCATGATTACTGGTACTGGGATTTTGGGGGGGTCTTTGAAGTAGTATCGAGCTGGTTGCCCTTGTGGCAAGTTATATTGAATCTGGAGACCTTGTCTGTCAACAAGGGCGCTGATCGAGGAGTTCATGGCTGTGACGAATGGGTTCATGCTTTCTATTCCCTTGAAAAATAATTCTCAAAGTGCTATGCCTTACAGCCATTTATATTAAATGAATCCTTGATCAGAGAGTTTGGCTCTGAGATTTGGGATGAACGTTGGCAGAACGGGATCATAGTCGTTCATTGATGGAGCAAATTCAAGTCCCAATTTATCTGTGACTATTTTTGCGATTGTTTCTCTGAATTCTGGTTTGAATTCATTTACGAAAAAATACATAGATTTATGCCATCCAAGCAAAGTGTATCTTTCCGCAAAATAAAGGATTGTTCTCATTCCCAGCGTATCATCCAGAGGGGCATTCTTGTCTGCAATCGCTCTTCTGATCTGGATCACAATGCCGTCATCCGAGGCAAGAGTTTGGCTTTCATTGTACATTGTTTTCAAAACAGCTGGCGGAAGAAGAGGAGCTACCAATTGTTTTTCAATTTTGTGATCATATCCACATTCGAATTTTGGATGAAGGCGATCCCAAGTAGCTCTATTCTGGGAAAATGTTCCAACATAGTCCCCAGATCCATCCCCATATCCCCATGTGTTGGCTGTTGCTGCGATTCCGAATCCTGGTTGTGGGGTAATAATTTCGGTTCCATGCTCTGTATCGAGAACCAGTTTGGATTCTTGCTCCATGATACGGTTTAATGCTAGAGCCGTATTGGGCGAGACGCTATCCAGCTCATCCAGAATAACAGCGGTTCCGTTCATTGCCGCTTCTCTGATGAGACCGCCAACAAGGCGGGTAACCGGAACGCCATCTTGATTAACGATTTCTTTTGTTCCGATTAATTTCGTTGGGTCATTAATTTCCCCAAGGGCGATACGAATAGCCGATGTTCCTACTCTAGCGAAAGCTTCTTCCAGGGCTCTGGATTTTCCGCATCCTTTTGGGCCAACCAAAAGTGGTCTGTCTCCAGTTTGCAGGATATCGACAAGGGTTGAGAAGTAGGACGGTGGAATAAATGGGAATTTGAATTTTGTAAATGTATCGACACTCTTTTTTGAAGCGTGGTTTTTAATCTGGACAGCGACGGGTTCATCAATGGCGATTGATTCGTCAATGGTGAACTCATAACCAGCTGGGCCAAGGAGCCGAGGGCTGATTCCAGATTCTTGGAGCTGCGCTTGCATCTTCCAGCGGATACGGTTGGTGACATGGGATCGTTCTGTCACCGCTCTGGAGAAATGTTGTGCGAGATCTGCAATGGAAATGATGATCTTGCGGTTTTTTTGGAACTTTGCCCTTTGGAGGACAAAGTCCGCTACTCGCTTGATTTCATCCGGTTCCAGATCTGGGCCAAAGTTTGGCATGAGGTTCCCCTTTTATTTCTTCGTCAGATTATCAAGCCCTTTTTGAGCAACGTCAACGATATTGCTATAGGCAAGTCCAATGAAAAACCCAATGATTGGCGAAGCCCAAACGGGCATCATCCAGAAGCAGAGGCACAAAATATTCTCACTGACCGGGATTCCACGAGCAGCGTTTTTGACCCATGCTTCTTGATAAGTGTTTAACATGAGGGCTAAAGCCACGAATGGAGAGATGATAGCCACCTTTAATGCGATTTTGAAGTTGTCTCCCATTTTCCTTCTCCTTAACAGTAGTCTCCTTGAGAAATAATTCTCAAAGTGCTATGACCTGACCAGAACTTTTTCCCCACACTTCGGGCAAGTGTCAAAATCATGACGAGCGGAAAAGAAAAACTCGCTACAATACTGACATTTGCATGGGGTGATTTTGGGGGTTATTTCTGTTGGAACAATCCCAATTTCCTTTAGTTGATTTTTTAATTGTTGAACAAGGAAAAAAGGGCAGCTTATAGTAAATGGGAATTGTTTCACATAAAGAATTAGAAATCTTTCATATGTACAATTCTCAATTTTTTCTTTTCCGTAAATCCAATTGGCTACAAATTTCCGCATTCTAGCAATGTTGTTAGCTTCTACGGTTGTAGGAGTTCTGATTGTTCCATCGGATTGGAGCAAATTTATCCGATAGACCTGGAAAGTAAAAGAGACTGGACGGCATTCGATTTGAGTCGGATCGTAGAAATATGTATTCAATCCGATATTATAACTAGAAAGAAACCCTTTTTTCAAAAAAGAATGGATAAAAGCAGGAGAGTATCCACCTTTAGAAAAAAGATGGGTTTTATCGGAAGCCATTGTATAGATTTCAGTCTGATGTTGTTGAAGAATTGCTTGTTCTTCTTCGTCAAGGAATTCAGTTGTATCGGGTATGAATATCATATTTCTATGAACTCCCCGTCTTTTCGTTCTTCCAATAAAGCTATTGCATTAACCATGCAGATTGATCCAACACTGGAGTTAACATAACTGCTTGGTCTGGAAGCACGAAAAATATAGTAAATGTTTTTCCCGTTTTTAAGTGTTTCTTTTTCGAAATCTGTAAATCCAAGTTGGGAGAACTTTGGGAGATCGGTGGTCATGTTCCAGCCGGAGATGTTTCCGAGCGCCATAACAAAGGCAAGTCCCTTTGGGGAATCCTGATTTTTAGGGAGATCGAATCCGGTTGCTGTATGGACGTAACCACGAAAGAAATACAGATTGGTAATGGATTCCCCAGAGGGGGCAACCATATGGATTGCCCCAATGAGAAGTCCATGGGCGTTGATGAGAGATTCAACGTTTCCAAAGGAAACCGAAGGATCGCCTGTCTCTATTTCTGCCATTCTATTCACCTCAGAGGCTAGGATCTTAGAAAATAATTCTCAAAGTGCTATGCTTATCTTCATTACTTGTGAAGGCGTCACAGAGTCTTTGAATCTTTTTCCATTTCTTCAGCTGCTATGACATCCATGATTTTGGCTTCCTGGGGTTTTCGGTAGAAGCCAGTATCTTTAAAAATGGATTCATATTCCTCCCAGTGAACGATTACTCTTTCAATCATGATGTCTTTGCGTCTCTGATACGCCTTCACCATCATCCGGCGGAATTCAGTTTTGGCCTGGAGAACACTTTCGTAAAGAAAGCTCACTGGGCTCTTCTTTGGATCTGCAAAGATAGGATAGAAGAAAGCCTTCGTCTCCCCGTCGAACGCCACAAATCCCGGTTCTGATCTTCCATCTGTAAACTGGAACACAGTTGGTTTGACGAGAATAGTTTCGGTTTCTTCTATTGGTTTACTACCATCTTGAATTTCTGCTGTCATACGAATGCCACCAACACATAGCCTTGATCAGCTTTGTCCTTTTCGATTTTGATGGATTCTTTAAGAATCTGCAAGATCATTTCTGGGATTTCTTTCCCATATGTGCTTTCGATGTAATGATCCTGCCCATCGAATGGGGGAATCCATAGGACGTATTCATCGTCATCTTGGTGAATAAAGGTGGCATGGTCTGCCAGCCAGCTAGTAACAGACTGAAGCTGTTTCTCATTGAGCTCTTCAAATGAAATATTAACTTCAATGAGTGGTCTGGATCTGAATGTCAATTGCATTTTCTTATCCTTTCTTTATCCAAAGTCCTTTATAGCGCTTCTGGAATGATGATCGCGTGTTTTTCGAGCTGTTCTGCGATATCTGAGTCAAAATCTGCAAGAACAGCGATTTCTTGATCATCGGCTTCATGGAATGATGTTCCTTCGCAACATCCTGAATTGCCTTTTTGCCAAACTGAATAAGTTTTGACAACTACCCGTTTTGTTTTTGGGCCAACAAATACTGCTTCGCGGGTAATCCCTGTCCCAATGTTTTTTGTGCCTTCCCAAATTGGATTAGGGAGCGACATCCACTTTTCTTCTCCATTTGTCATTGTCACTAGAGCTTTCATTGCCTCTCTCCTTTATTTGATGATAGACGCAAAAGCGTCTTCCTTCAATTTGAAGGCGGTTCCGTTCTTCATCCAAAGCCCTTGCATTCTGGTTTCGGCTTGAGCGATTTCTTTCTCGTCTTCCGTTTCGGTCTTTGTGGTTACCCGGATTTGTTTCTCGTGGTCAGCCCATTGGGCAACCGCAAGATATCCGGCGTACTTTGTATGCCCAACGGTTCCATCGTCGGTGTCCCGGAAGATTTCCATGATCCGTTCGACGGTTTGTTCACTTCGAACGACTCTGGGTTTCCCGTGTTTGGTGAGTTTCTTTTCATCATCTTCACCAGGAGTCTTGAAGAGGGACTTCAAGTAAGCTTCCATGTCCTGATCCGAAAAAGCTTCTCCTGCGAGCTTGTTAAGACACTCTTCGACTTTCTTGAAGTAAATTTCTCCGCTAGAGATAATGTCTTCAGCAATTTTGATACGGTCATGCGCTTTGAGCGTATGACGAATTTCGAACGACACACGGGCATTGGGAACTTTCGGAGAGAACTGGATATTGTTACGAGTCAGATAAGCGATGAACGTGGCGGAAAGCTTCTCCGATCCATCATGAGACCAGCTGATTTTGATGTATTGATCCAGCGTATCCGGGCCAATCTGCAAAGAACCCGGAAGTTTGGCGATAACCCAAACGTTTCTTCCGTAGTTGAAGGCCCCGATGCGCTCCAACGTGACACGGTTTTCCTGGATAAGGGATTCCAGAATGGACACACAATCCCGATTGGAAATGCAGTTGTATGCGCCGCCCAGAACTCCCAGAGGATAATCAATGTCATCCCGAACGACGGCATAATGTTCCACCATGGGGACAAATGGGTGTTGCAGCTGGGGTAGAATCTGATTCAGTTCGAAAAGAGGAGCCGAATCATCAGGCAAATTCACCAGATTGTTCAGAACACGTTGAAGTTTTTCATGGAGATCCGTTCCATGAATTCCCATAGGAATGGGATTAATGTCTTTCCGAGTTTGCCCATCGACTTGGCGGGTGGGGAAAGTGGGCTGGGCTTTTGAGGTTAGCATTGGCCGCTTGGAAACCGTCCAATCGATTCCGCCTTCCTTCAAGGCTTCGTCTACGGTCTGGGACTGAATATTTCGTCCAAGAGAAAACCAACGTTTAACGGCTTTGTCCTTTTTGCCCAACTCACGATAAGTAGCCGTAACCCCTTGCCCTTGTCCTTTGGTTCGTTGTCCTTGAAGCGTGGTCGTCATTTCTGTTTTCCTTTCTTTGTTTGCTAAACTCATGTACCTTGGGAAATAATTCTCAAAGTACTATGACTTTCGGCCCTTCGGCCCAACAGTTAGAGCGCCTTGGTGTGACTCTTCTTGGATTTCTTGTTCATCTTCGTATTCCAGCGATTCCTCAAGATCATGACGGAGCTCCCTGATTTCTTCCGCCTTCTGGGAATTCAGGACTTGCATGTCCTTAATTTCTTTTTTGAGAACTTCAACGGTATTTTCCAGGGATTCGATTCTTGATTGGAATGTGGAAAAAGCTGGATTGGCTTCGTGAAGACAGTGTTCCAGATACGCCACAATCATCTTGGCGTTGCTTTGAGTAATCAGAGTGATTGCGACTTTTTCCTTTTTCCCAAGTTCAGCACTGGGCCGGAGAATCCGCATTTTCTTGACTGATACGAGCTCTCCGTGTTCGGTCATCCGGTCATCACAGAAACTGATATGTTCTTTTTTGTCAACACCAGTTTCAAAGTATGCCTTCCCCGGTTTCCAATCTTTCAGGAAGTTCATGATGTCCATTGCGGTGTCGGCAGGGAACGTTGTGAAGACGTACATCTGGAATTCTTCCCCGGTGTCATGCGCTTTGAGGGGGAAAGAAATCTTTAATGTAACGGTACTGCCGTTGCTGGTGATTTCGAGAGTTTCTCGATTTTCCTGGCCTGTCCTGAGTGTGAGACTGTCCTGCTGTGTTTGGGTTGTCGTCACTTCCATTTTCTTTGTCCTTTTTTTTATTTTTCCAGAAGAATTATTTCATCAACAAGTTTTAATGGGACTTTATACCGAAGTCCGGTCTTGTCGTATCTTCCCTCGATTCCTGGGGTAATCGAGACAACATCGAGATATGGAACGGGTATGGAATATCCTTCTTCTGGTTTTAGGCTAACCCGAAGGGTCTTGCCTGTTTTATTTGCTTCTTTGAAGCAAACTTTGATTTTTCCTTTTATTCCTTTTCTTTTGTTTTCATATGCTTCCACTCTGTCACGCCAACTCTGACATAGAATTGCCGTCTTTGTCAAGAAGTTTTTTGGGCATGTCAAAGATTTTGGTGGTGTCTCCTCTGTTTCTCGGATCGAAATCCAGCTATGCCGCCCTTCGGTTGTGAGGGTGTCACAGACAATCCATCTGTGATTCTCATTCTCCCAAAGAGTCCATAGAGTATTGCCACGTAAGGCTTTAGACACAAAACCTGTCTGTGAGCAAATTGAATGGATGAGTTCAGTCCGAGTCATTCTCCTTTATACGATTTTTTCTTTCTTAGAGAAGATGTCTCTGAGGGCTTCTTCCCTACGGATAATCTTGGCAATTCTGGCTTTGGGGAAAGATCCACCCCAACCAAGAATTTGATCGGTGTAACGATCACCGGAAAAACCACGCCATTCAATATGAACAGTGGATTTTGTTTCTTTTGTAACAACGTAGTATGCAGAACCGTCTCCAACTGATAGACAGAATAATTTCCCGACTAAGGTTTTTGCGGAATCCGAAATGATTTGAGCTTTCAGATATTCATCATGAACAAATCTGTCAAATTCATTGCCGATAACGGCATCAAGCTCTTGGTCGTAAATCGGCGTTCCAATGGGGATTGGAGTAACGGTAAATGGGTCTTGCCCCTTAACGAGGTTTTCGCCATAATCTTTTTTCATGGCTTCTTCGGTGAATGGTATTTTCTCGGCAAAAGCAGTGAGGGCTTCACTGACAACGAGGAATCCTTTGGCGAATAGGGCTTTAGTATTCGCGTCATGGGGATAAACAATCCCATACTTCTTGAAAGTTGGATTCCCTCGTAGTGTAATCTTCACTTGGTACAAATCTTTGAGCTTCAAATCAAACATTTGCCTATCCTTTCTTTGTGCCAGCCAGCTTATCCAATCAGCTTACCGGACTTGTCAAAATGTTTGACTTGTCCAAGGTTGTCCAGAACATCATGAAAGTCATAGTCGCCTTTAGCCATAGCGACCATCATAGCCGTTCTGGAATTGATCTGTAGAACCTTGCACAGGCGCTGCATGATTTCGTTATAGATTTTCCCGGCGGGAGAAAGTGAATCGGGTATCATCGGACGTTGTCCAAGGAGAGCATAGATATGGTACAACTCTTGCATTTCTTCTCCCGAAAGCGTATGGGATTCGCATTTCAATTCAACCGGCTCCCCTTTAACGTCGTCAAGGATATCTTGAACTGATTTCTTTTTCATGGTCTTATCTCCTTATATCCATGCACCTTGGAAAATAATTCTCAAAGTGCTATGGCGGGCGTTTCTATAGAGTCTTTGTAAGCAACGTGACAAAAGTCACAAGAAACACAAGTCCCTTTTTCGCACAACTCTCCATTCAAGTCAAGAATGCCGCAAACCCGGCTTAAGGAAACTCCGGCCCTTTGAGCTGCGGATAGTTTCTTTTTGTTTTGGAAATGCAGGACTTGAAAATCCCCAAGGGTAGAGGCATCTTCTTTATCCACATTCAAACAATAATTCAATTGAACGTTATTTGCCTCTTGAATTATGGGATGAATTCTTTCCAGATTCTTTTTCATTTTCTGATTGAAAGAAAGAGAAATCCAGATATTTGGCGCATTTATCAATTGCTCCAAATACTTTTGATTCTTGGGGAAAGCCAGAGTTTTCGAGATAATGTCAACTGTGAAGATTCTGGAAGCGGCCAGAATAAAAGGCATGTCTTTTGAGGAAAAGTCGCTTAGGGCATAAAAGCGAACTTTTTTAATTTCGGGGAATCTCATTTTGATCAGATTCAAATCCCGAATAAATTCAGAAAGATTTTTGAGATTTCTTTTTGGGGCGGATTCAATTTTGGCCCGAACTTGCCCATAGATATTGAGGAGCTTGGCCGAATAACAACCCGGACAAGAGCGGGAAGAATAAACGGAATCGCCATGCTTTTTTCCCGGCCCTTTAATCATGAAAGGGCAAACTTGGGAATCGACTGAGAAGAGAGTTTTTTCGTTGCCATAGAGATAGGGGTTTTTGAGAGCGGCAACGAATTTTCCGATTATGCGAACCTTTGATTTATCAATGGGCATTTGATCCTCCAAGTATATGATAAAACAAGACACCTTGAGAAATAATTCTCAAAGTACTATAGTATCCAGCATTCGGCTTGTTCTTTGGTTGGCAAGCTTCCTCCCCAATCCTTACGGATATGTATTTCTGCTGCACGAGCGGCCCGGTCTCCCCATATTTTTCGGACTTTTTCAATCCCTTCAATATGGTGCCGGTATTTTCTGTGACTTAGAATGTTTTGTCTAGCGAATTCGTCAAGCCATTCATGGACTTGGCGAAAGTCTTCACCGAGTTCAAGGAGACAGTCTTGACAGTGGATTTCGGTTCGAGCCATTTTGTTTTCCTAATCCAGCGTCTTTCCCCTCTATAAGACATAGGCGCTTAAAAAATAATTCTCAAAGTGCTATGCCGGGATTTCAGGGGAAGAGTGAGTCAGCAACTTGAATCCGATTTGAATTGCCGTTTTAGGGAACTTGTACCGTTTCTTGTCGTAAGTTCTTTCAGCCAAGAATGGGTACGCATAACTTCTTGGCATATAGCCGAGAAGAATCAATTCATCTCCATTTGTATTGCTGAAGATCTTCCCAAGGCAGCTTACTGGAATCCCATGAGAATGGGCATATCGAATGAAGTCAATAGCTTCCTTGGATTTGATTTCTCCGTTTTCCCCGGAAGTGACAAGATTCACTTTTAGGGTAGCTGTGGTTTCGCTGAATCGGATATTCCCCAAAGTAATCCCAAGTCCCAGTTCTTTGGAGAGATCGTCACAGACAGATTGAAACCGTTGACGGATACAATTGAGGCTTGCAGTGCTAAACCGTTGAATTGGCATTGTGGAGTTTCCTTTCGAGTTTTGTTTTTTTTACCTTGAGACGGCGAATCTCACGGTTTACCTTCGTTATATCCTGTTTGAGATAGAAGGAGATTCTTTCTCTGATCCCCGGATCATCCGGGGAAGAAAAGAGGTCTTCTATCTCTACATGATACAACATTTTTGGATGTCCGACGATATAAACACGACAAAATGGATTTTTCATTCTGCGGTCAATATGTTCGAGTATGGCTTCGTCAACTTTTAGAAAGTTTGGACATAGCCAATATACTTGCTGATTGACTTCGAATCTTTGTTTCATCTTTCTTTCCTCTGTCTCTAGCTCTTTAGAATTTGAATCCTAAAGTGCTATTCCCGTCAAGAGGCGGGAGACCGGGGCATTCTCAGAGTGGGTCAGTCTCTGTGAGCCGCAAGATGCTCGTGCCCCGGTCTGTCGGTGGTGGGATTCTTTACTTTCCACCTTTTTTGATAACGATAGTCTTCGTGTTAGCCATCTCTTTGCTCCTTCCATTAGGGTTCGGATCATGCCAGCCAGCATGTCAAACAGATTTTATTGCTAATTTACGAACTCTAATGGAGAATGTATCTCTCTGGTTTCGGTTGGGAAAGAACCCATTCCAGAGCTTCGAGATACCATTCTGTATTCATAGCACTATCTCTTCTCTTCGATTTCTTTGGCAGATTTCTCAATCCCGATTTCCGTGATATATCCCTTGGCAACTGTCCGGGTATTTTTCCAAATGGCTTCTTTATTTCCTTCTCCAGCCCAAAACTTCTTTGTTGGCCGGAGAACTTTGACGAACCATTGGATAACCCCATTGGAGGCTTTAATCTGGACACGATAAAGCCATTCGACATCACCGTGAAGTTGCTTGTATGGGAGAGGCTCATAAGCAATATAAGCCCCGTCATAAGCCCCGGCTTTCTTGCTTTTCGGACGGAATCCTTCTGCGATAATGAACCCGGCGACTTTCAGGACTCTTCCGGCTTGCCATCCATAGCCTTTATCAGTGGCATCGGACATCTGGAAAGCCCTCAAAATGGATGGCAGAACAATTGTCGGGTATCCGTCACAATGCCGGTAGAGAAGAATTTTGTTGTCTTCGTCTTTCTCAGCCGGGTTTTCAACCAACACATGACAACGAGTTGACATTTTCGTATCTCCTTTCTGTATTCAGAACACTTGAGAAATAATTCTCAAAATGCTATGCTTTTGTGGTTTCCCTCACCTTGTTTTCCTCGACGATGATGAATCCTCGGTCGTCCCAACTTTCCCCACGCCATTCGACTTCGCCGGAAAGGACATAGCCCCAAGGCTTGAGAAAGTTTTCGATGATGTACTTGATCCATGTTGTGTACTCATAGAATTTTTCTCCACCGTCCCATTCGATAGCCGTTCCGTCGCAATTCGGTATCCATTGGCACCAGAGACTAGGTTGACCGGCAGGGGGTTCATTGTGATCCAAAACAGATTTGTCTTTGCGCTGCGTATCTTGTCCGAATTCATCCGTAGCGCCGACAAAGTAAGCCCCTTCATCCCCAATGGGGAGTCCAGCCGCAATACGAATAGGATCGTCCAGCTTTTCAGCAGCATCTGCGCTACGCTTCATACGGCGGGTTCGAGCGAAGAGCTCCAGATAAGATTTGTGTTCCTGGGTAAGCGGCTTGTCCAGATTGAACTGTCCTCGAAAATCGGTTGTGTATCCCATGTTTGTTTCTCCTTTCTGTCTCTAGTATCTTGAGAAATAATTCTCAAAGTGCTATGGATTTCATAGGACTTTAACTTTCATCTTCAACTTTCTCCCGGCATTTCTTTTTGTCCTTCTCTTTTTTCCTGTCCTCGAAAACCTTGTGAGGCTTTCCCCTAAGAGCTTCCGCAAAAGGGTCTCGAACCTCAAGGTCTTCAATCTTTTTTTGTTTTGGTTTTTTCATTGTCGGAAACCCAAACTCCATATAATTCCATTTCAGTTGTGTCAAAATGGAAATGTTCCGTGTTCGAGAAGTCCTCTCCAGTTGTGTCAAAATGGAAATGTTCCGTGTTCGAGAAGTCCTCATCTCCTTGAACGTCCACAGTTGCGTCCGGGCAAGATTCTGCATCAGTAATAGAAGATACTCCCATTTCTCCAGTGGCATAATGCATTTCTGTTTTGATAAGATATTCAAGATACCCATCGTTAAGACAAGTCAAAGCTTTTTCAATTGCTTGTATTTTGGTCTCGGCTTCGACATTGTTCACGAGAACCCGGATTACCGGGAAAAGATGGACGTTGAACTTAGGCATCCTCGTTTTCCTTTCCTTCGAGTATGCCATGCTCTAGTTTTTCGAGCATGGCTTGAATCGTTGTCTTGTTTGGTTTTCCAATGGTTTTGTCCCAAAAAAGTCCCGGATATTCGCCGTAGAATTGAAAGCCGTATTTCTCTGTGTAAATCTCTTCTCCGCGAATACCAGGAATGATTTTTTTGAGATATTCCTTCATCGGGGCAATTTCGTGATAGTCCTCGAACATGAGGATGATCGGAAGATTGACCTTTTTCAGCATCTTATTTCCCCTTTTCTGTCTCCTTATACCCATGCACCTTGAAAAATAATTCTCAAAGTGCTATTTGGAAACTGAAGAAGCGATAAATCCGATTTCCCCCAACAATTTGAGAATCCCCCCAATAATACAAACAATGAAAATAGGGGCAATCTCTATCGTCCATTCTTTGATAGATTTTGGTAGGTTGTCTAGGAATTTGTTGTACATTTTAGCAGTCAGATACAACACAATCCCAATACAACAAACATATCCGGTTGTGAAAAGATACCAGTACGACGCAAGAAAATTCATTTCGTTCCCCTTTCTGTTTTTAGCACCTTGAAAAATAATTCTCAAAGTGCTATGGGGTGTCTCGTCCCATCAATAGCTCCCCATGTTTCTGGCTCTAATGACCATTCTCTGTTTGTTGTAAATACAGGAATGATTCCCAGAAAACATAGTTCATCGCCTCCGTTCAGAGACTGACGCCGCCCCAACGACGACTTTAGAGTTAGCTCTCCCATTTTTTGCCCTTCTCACGGGGCTTCTTCATAAGGTATGGTTCCTTACTAGCCAGTAAAGATTGCTGGCGCGGTCTTTAATGATTGGCATGATAGACAGTCACAACTTCCCAAGAAAGTGCTAACTTTGTTCGGCTCCGAATACCTTCATCAATCCGAAAGATTTTCCGTTTTTGTTACATATATGATGTTGAGTTAGAAAAGAATGATTCAAAAAAGGTCTGTGTTCTTCTTCAAAAACATTCTTTTCAGAAACATCATATATCTGATCCCCTCTGGAAATTTCTCCACAGCGTTCGCATTTGAAAAGGTATACAACTTTCATTTTGATTCTCCTTTCTGTCTCTAGCACCTTGAAAAATAATTCTCAAAGTGCTTTATTGTGAAGGTCAATCATCTCTAACAAGAGACCTTTACTATTCGCTTGCATCTCGACTCCGAATCGTTCTGCTTTCCATACTGGGTCTCCTATTGGCCATCCTGTTGCAGGGTCTTTGTTTGGACGTTTTTTGATTTTCCATCCTTTGTAATTCATAGTTTTATTCCTCCGGCGAATGGGTTCTGGATTGGCTTGAGCTTTTCATTGACGAATTGCTCAATCATAAAGCCGTCTTCGTCCTGGGCAATCGCCTTTGTGAAAGAGACACCGTTCAACTTACCCCGGACAATAAAGGTCTTCCACTTGTCGCAGGAACGGCAGCGCCGAGCTTGAACCCCGAAGTCCATGTCGTCCGAAACGTACATGGCTTCTTTGATAGTAACCCCGCAATGACTACATTCCACTGTGACAGCAACAGAGTTCTTTTGTGGCCCTGTTGGTTCTTCACTGTGTTCTTTTTGCCCGCGTTTTTTCGGAGAGCTATACCAACTCAAGAAGGATTCATCATGCTTGATTTCTCCATTCTCAAGTCCTTTCTCGATTGCGTTCTGGACAGTGATAGCGGAAGTCTTGACTTTCCCTTTTGTGATCTCTTGAATCTTCTCAGCGGCAGAGCCAAGATTGTTAATGTCTGAGAAGTTCTCTCTGAAAATGTCCCAAATACTCTTGCCGCCAAAGTGATTCTCTAACAGTGTCCGCATCGGGGTTTTTCCCCTCAAATGCTGGCCCCGTCCGCCACCCTGAGAGGCAACCCATGTAGCGCATTGATCTTCTTTGAGAACTTCGTTGTTTTTGATTGCTTTGACGATCAGAGCTTTCAAGGTTAGAAGAGCAACCTTAACTCCCATCTTATTGAGAATCTGAGTTGCTTCCTCAGCGTTCTTTCCGGCGAATTTATCCGAATTGAGGAATTTGAATAAATTCTTTTCTCCGGTTTTCTCAAAGACAAGTGTTTGGATTGATTTCTTTCCCCGTTGACCTTTCTGCCCCTCTGGTTTGGCGTCAAGCCAAGCGACACACGGATGATCCTTTTTGATATTTTTTTCTTCAAGCCCTTTCCGAATCATGTTCTCGATTGTAATGGTGGCGGAAAAGGAAACTCCCAACTCTCCCAACTTGGCAAGAGCTTGCTCCAAAGACGATACACCGTTGAATTCCTTGGAGATAAATAGGTCAAACGGACTCTTACCAAGCTTCTCTGTGATGGTCTGAAACGCTGATTTTCTACCCTTTGGCATTTGCAGGACTCCTTTATATCGGATTCATTCTCCGGCAATCCTAGCATATCGGAAACCAAATGTCAAGCTAGAATTGCCGTATTTGATGCCAGCCAGCACCCATTTTATCCAAAGGTTGTCCAGGAAGAAACAACCGGCTCAATCGGAAGTTGTTCCCATTCCGGGCGAACGGTTTTAATGTATTTCTGATCGTCCTCAAAGTAGAGGAAAATCCCGTGTTCCGCCGATCCGGCGCATCCTTCGACTTCTTCATTGAGGAACTCAAAGATTGGAGCAATCCCCCATTTTTTCTCGAAAGCCTCAATGAAAGCATCACGGGCGTCCCATGCCATACTTTCTTGTGGGGCTGCTTCATCTCCTTCTTGCTCCATGTAATCAAAAAGTGGAGCCGCTTCTTCAGACAAGCCAAATTTTTCCATGTTCTCTTTTGTGAATGGGAGTAGATGCCCCATATTCGCATAGGATTGCATACTCATGTTTTGTTCTCCTTAATCATAGTCACTTTGAAAAATAATTCTCAAAGTGTTATACCTCATCCGGGTCTTCGATGTCCTCGGATTTGTATGGTTCGATCTCTTTCCCACAAGAACAACATTTATCATTGCAGGTACAAGACCAGACATCATCCCATTCTTCCCCGCATGGACAACGATAGAAGTTTTTGAAGAAATTAGGTTCCATTAGACCACTCCATTTCTTTCGTTTGCTTGCCATGATTCTTTTCTTTTTTCTGCCCCTTACAACAAGTTAAGGGGAAGGAAAAAGAAAGGGGAAGGGATTTTCACCCCTCCCCCCTGAAACAAGGTCGAACGATCAGGCGGCGGCTTCGACCTTTTTGGTTGCATAGCCATCCGGGAACTTCATGCCATTCGGACGGCCACGATTGGCGTTGCAGACGGCCCACAAGTGGGAATCCAGCGGAACATTCGCCAAGCCTCTGACCATCTTCCGAAAAGCCGCCTCACACGCCGAACGCCCGGTCTTGGCTTCGAGCTTTTCCACGGCTTCCTTGATGTTATCCACCTTGCCGATTTCCCTTGCCAACTTCCCGGCAAAATCGGGCGTCCCGTAGTGTTCCTCAAAAACCTTGGACAAGGATTTCTTGCCCCCGCTCTTGTTGAGGCCACGGTGATCGGTGGAAACGGCAAGCCACATGCCAGAGTCCTTGGGGAAACCGCCGCGCTTCGCCGTTTTGTAGGCGTTCGCCATCTCCTTCACCATCTTGCGAAAGACGATTTCGCAAACTTTCAAAGGAGCCTTCTCAGTCACTTTGACAAGCTTGGTCTGCTCGACCTCGATGGTCTGGAGCCGTTCAACAGCCCCCTTGACATCCTGCACGTCGCCCAAGTCATTCGCCAACTTGTCAGCGAAGTGCGGGGTACCGTAGTGCGCCGCAAGAATCGAACGGAGCGACTTCCGGCCCTTGCCTTGCTTCTGTCCTTGCTTCTGTCCTTGCTTCTGTCCCATCTTCGTTTCCTTCCTTTCTTTGGCTCTTTGGGGAGAGCCGTTTGGGATTCTGCCCCTAAAGGGGTTTTCTTTCCCTTATATCTCATACCCCTTGAGAAATAATTCTCAAAGTGCTATGATTCTTAATGCCCAAACACCCTTTCATTTCCGATTTGTTCTGCGGCAAAGTCTTGAAAGGCGTCAAGGAAATGGATCAATCCAGAAAGATGCTCTAGATCAATGACGTTTTTTGGAGGACGGTTGTTGTGGTGGCGCATCATTACAAGCGCATCTTTTTGTTTCATCAGCTCAGTGAAATCCGTATGAGCCAAGAAGTCCTCGAAAGTTGCGTATTCCATTTTCTTGTCCCCTTCTGTCTCTATCCCCTTGAGAAATAATTCTCAAAGTGCTATGAATCTTCTCCGTTTTCTTCGTTGTCTTCTTTTCCGTTTTCTTCGTTGTCTTCTTCTTCTCCATCTTCTTCGTAATCGTCGAACATTCCGGGCCAGTTGTCTTTGTCTGCATCGGTGATCTCGTGCGTGTCTTCCGTGCAGTCTCCATCTTCCGCAACAGCTTCCCCGACAAAGTTCATTCCCGGCTCACAGTACTCCAGATTGAAAGAAAGCTCCCGGTAGTCTTGACAGACTTTTTCCAGCCATTCGATAGGGGGAGACCAAGCCGAATCGAAGCTCACAATCCATTCTTCTTCGTTTTCGTTGTCTTCGATGTTTGTGGGAGAAACATCCCACTTTGTCCCCCAATTCTGGACGCACCAATAATACCATTGTTCGGCTTCGGATTGATTTATTGCCGGATATGGCGGGAAAACAAGATTCTCCAACTGGTCTTCGGGAACTCCTTCTCGGATTGTTTCACATTCTTTCCGATGCGTTTCCCGGATTTTCTCATATTTCTCCCAATTCTGAATGACTACTTCCGGGATAGGAAAAGTCCCAGAAAAAGAGAAGACTGCTTGGTTATCGGTTTTATCCCATCCCAAGTCAGTATAGTACTGAGGGCGAGTCTTGGAAGCCTCTTTGAAGCGTTTGAGTGCTTCGGCGGGGCCAGAGATTCTCAGATTGTTCATACACCAGTTTGGCATTGTCTCTTTCCTTTCTGAATTTATACACCTTGAGAAATAATTCTCAAAGTGCTATGAATTATCGTGTTTGGTCAATACCCATAGGGCGGATAAGAGATAAACCGCGATTCCGCCTAAAATGAAAACTCCAGGAAGTAGTTCTTTTGCATTTTCCATGTTACGATTCCAGTTGAATGTCACCGCCGCATTTCAGACAGCGTTTCTGAATCATGTGCTGCGCTGAAAAATCCCAGTCGGCATAGGTAAAGGTTCCCGAATTCTCCGGTTCTTCTCCGCACTCACAGTCTTTCCCGGCTTGAGGCAGAGAATCAAGAAACTCAATAATCTGTTTTTGAAGATCATTGAATTTTTCGATTTTTTTCATTACCGCCGTGGAAGATTGGAGCCGTTTTCTCAGAGTTGTCATCTCGGATTTCATACTCTATTCCTCCGTGTCCACTTCGCCGCCGCATTTCAGACACAGTGTAACGGGGTATGCCCCGCTTCCATGTCCCATGTTGACATCTTGAAAAGTCAACCAGCGGTAAAGCACTTTGTCCTCGCACGTACAGGGTTCTTCGTTTTCCGGGAGAGCTTCACGGAGTTCGTTTTCGAGCTTTCCGATTTGCTCTAGCAGCTTGATTCTTTCTTCAAAAGTCATCGGTATCTCTCCTAGTAGTTTCTCAGGACTCGGAATTCATCAGTCCCGGCATCGCAAACAATGTCAACTCCGTCATCTTCGTTCCTTAGCCCGATGTTAATACAATCCCATTGGGTTGCGGAAAGAGGGATTCCAAGATGTTTGGCAAGAGCATTTTGGGCTTGTTGAGCGCTCATGGCGTTAATCCACCATAGCAGTCTCGCATTCTCTGGCTCATCGTCTAGCTTTTCATCCCATCCCGGCAAAGTGATTTGAAAGGTCATTCGATAAAGAAAGGCCATTTCAGTTCTCCTCTCTTGGCTCGAAGGCATCGCAAGGCTTGTCGAAGTCCTCAGCGTCAGGGTTGCAGTCAACGCCAAAGTACTTGCAGGATTGACAATGAGCTCCCGGCTTCTGATTGTTATAGAGTTCGTCCATTGTTTTCCCCTTTCTGGATTCATACACTTTGAAAAATAATTCTCAAAGTGCTATGGAGAAATGCCAGCCAGCCACTCATCAGTTATCCTCTTCAGAGAAATCCACAGATTTCAAATGAAGTTCTGCCATTCTTGCTTTCAGTCGATTATAGGCGGTTTTCGCCTGATGTCGAGTAAGCCCATACCAAGCTATGTCTCGCAATCCAAATCCCAACCCAGAAGCGTCTCGAATACGCCCAACAACTGTTTCTATTTTGCTATCCAGCTTTCTTAAAAAAGACCGACATGCTGGATATTCGCAATTCAGTTTGAAGGTTTTCATTTTTCTTCCTCCCTTTTTTATGCACCTTGAAAAATAATTCTCAAAGTGCTATGGCATTAGTCCGCATCCTCCGTTTCGATTTTGCAATCCACGTCTAAGAGCTCGTGATTTGGAAGAAACTCCATGAGATTCATATTTGTGGATATTTCTTCTTCCATTTCTTTTATTTCTTCCGCAGTTGGATTCGGGTCTTGAATCTTGATCCTTGCGGTGGCAACGACTTTCAGATAAACCGCCATTTTCATTCTCCTTTCAGTATTCCTCTGGCAAGAGGATCGTCGTGGTTTCCCATCCCGGATCGGTGATGAGCCAAACTACTGCGCCGTTGGAAGCGGTATAGCAGGACTGAATAAAGCCTTTGGTTTTGAGAGATTCATTGTTCTGTTCCTTGTCGCCTTCGGTCATGTTCCCGTAGTTCCCGGAGCAATGCCAATTCAAAAAAGATTGCAGCTCCAAATGAGGAATACCAGAATTACAAACCCCTACGGTTTTGATGAAATTCTTTGAGATAATTTTCGGCCCTGCCATATTGATTACCTCGAATCTCTCAATGAATTTCGGCGGAAGAATATATCGCCCGCCATTGTCCGCAATGATGTGGATTCTGCTACGGTAAATATCCATGACAATCCCGGTTTTAATCACAGAACGAACAAGATGAACTTGAATTTGTTCGCCTTCTTTTCGGTCATTGAAAGCTTTGATAATGTCTGTTTTATTTTTCCGCTTGTCGGCTTGTTTATCATGGTATGCCCGAACATTCTCCCGCCAGCCCGTGGAGAATTGCGTCTTTGGATCGGGCACCATTTCGAGAAAGGACAGCGGGCAAGTATAATAATGCGGCCCACAAGATTCATCCATCGGCTTGTGGCCCCAGCCGTCTTTCCCACCGTTCTGCATGAGATCACAGCCGATGTAGAAAATACTTTCCCCGGTTGTTTTTTGGATATTCCAGACAGTCCAGAGGACGTTCCCCCGGACAACGTGTTTGAGGCAATACCGAGCTGTTCCCTTTTCGTTTTTTTCTTCCCGGATCAGATCACGGATCAGATCACGGCGGCTTGCGCCTGGAGTGTAATACCAGCCCATTTGAGAATCCTCTCTTTCTTTCCTGTCTAAACCATAGAGGATTAAAAAATAATTCTCAAAGTGCTATGAATTAAACGTCGGTTCCAGACCGGATGTCTGCGGTTTCGGCGTTGAGTCTCTCGATGTGTTTGCAAGTATCCCAACTGACATGGCCTTCCGGCTCTTGAATGTCGCCACAAGCAAGAAGATGCTCTACTTTGCAAAGGAATTCTTCTAGCTTGTTTGCCGCATCAGTGAGTTCGTCATAAATTCCTCTTAACATAGGAACGGTTACAAGAACCGTATCAAGATGTTCAGGGGATTTATGCTCGAAGTTCACGGAGTTGGCAATAAGATCAGCTTGATCCCGGATCACTTTGATTGGCGGAAGTTTGCTCATAGTGTTATCCTCTCTGAGTTATTGTTTCTCTGAGAATTTGACCGGCTTCTATTCCGGCTCCCTTCATCATATCTTCGGTTTCCTGGTAAATAGGGAAAACCCCGGAAACTTGCATTGCTCCATTGAAATCACCACGTTCAGCATGTTGATTAGAGTCCTCTAAAGCAGCTCTCAAGGCACAGAGATCACATCCGTGACACCCTCCTTGCGCTGCATGAAGCCCCATTTCAAGGATCATGTTCGCCAGTTTATTCCCATAAACTATGCTCATGTCTCCAAAGCGGACAGATTCAATATGCCCGGTTTGAGCCCGGCGAAGATGAACAGCTATTGGTATGCCAGCCAGCATATCAATCCTCCTTAATCAATTTCCTTGATTTCCGCAAGGGTATAGACCTCTTGCCATTTCAGGCCACAACCTTCACAACGGCAATCGCTTGTTTTGTAGTTGCAGTCCGAACCTTCATTGCTGATTTCAATGTATTCGCTTTTACAGCGGGGACAATGGTTTGGACTCTTGAGAAGCTCCACCTTGAAAGCGCCGGTCAATTCTCCTTCATCGGTCAACGGGATCATCTCTTCTGGTTGAACCATTTCAAAGGGAAGATACTCTTCGTCATCCGTATTGTAATCAATCGGATTTCCGTCAAGGTCTTCGTAGTCCACCTGATCCCCGGCGATAAACTCTTGAGAAACAGGGATATTTCCTTTATATTTCTGGATGACGAATCCTGTAGTGATTTTGTTGTGTTCTTGTTCCATTGATTTCTCGATTTTTCCCACTCCGGCAAGGAGCATGACCCCAATTCCACCGTCTTTGCAACGATGGATTTCAGGGTTATTTATCTTCCCGCCAACCCAAGTAGGAATAGCGAAAAAGATTTTCTCTTCGGTTGCGTTGGAAGGAACAAGGTCTTCTTCCCCACAACAGGAACAGCGAAAAACGATATTGTATTCCATTGTGTTTTCCCTTCTGGATTCATACACCTTGAAAAATAATTCTCAAAGTGCTATGGTAAGGTATGGATGTCCGTCGTCAAGAATCCCTTTCACTTGATCAATTCCAAGTCCTTCCCAATTTTCTTCGGATTCCCAATCAGTCACAAAATCCATAACTGGAATAACCTCATCGGTATCCATTGCCAAGACTGTGACATCCAGGTTTTTTCTTGACTCTTCCGGCATTTTTGCAAGAGCTTGATAAAGGTCTTCGTACTTCATTTCAGCAACTCACTTTCCCCCGGCATTGTTTCCGGGAAAGTTCTTTTTTCCGATCCGTGAACGTCCGGGGCTTGCCCGAAGCCATAAGAGTGCGCCAATTCGGATCACGGGGCTTTGCGGCGGGAACAGAAAAATTCATCCTGATTTTCATTTCTTTCCCCTTTCTGTATTCATACACCTTGAGAAATAATTCTCAAAGTGCTATTAAATGATTTGGAAATCTTCGATTGGTAAAGGCTTACTTTCAGACACATTGCCAATCTGTTTTTTCGAGTACTTGATAAAAACCCGATTTCCTCTTATCCCAGAATAAGAGATATATCGAGTGTCTGGCGGAGCTCGATGGATTACTGCACGAGTAGCAGCAAGGCGGTTTTCTTCCATTTCCATTTCATTTTTAGGAATATGAAAACCAATCCAAATACACACAGAATCGAACTCCCCCATTTCAGGAAGTTGTTTCTTCTTCATGTAAGGATTCTCAGGGTGAGCGTAAAGAAAAGACCAGTGATCCATTTTCTTGTCCTCCATAATAATAGACACCTTGAGAAATAATTCTCAAAGTGCTAGTATTCGGATATTGTATAAATCAGCGTATGCACCCTATCCATTCTTGCCCGTCCGAAATGTCTCCACAGGCAATCCAAAATACTTTTTCTGCCAAGTCACTATCGGACAGAGATTCCAACTCTTCCTGAGTCCATGCCCCTGTCTCTCTGAGATAGGGAATTGCCACTTCGCGGGGAACGGTAAATCCAAGATACTTGACCCAGTGTTTTACGTCCGGGCCGCAATCCCCAGAATGAGAACAATCAGAGACACACGCACTGGGAATCTTTCCTACGATCTCCCCATTATCATCAACATAGGCTTTGGCCATTTTCCTGTCCTCCATAATAATAGACACCTTGAGAAATAATTCTCAAAGTGCTATGGGAATGCCAGCCAGCACCCTAAAAAATCTCTTTAATCTCAGAGCGAATCCGCATGAGCCGGGAACAAAATTCCCGATTCGTCAAGATCGTTTCATTTTCCTTGTTGCGCCCAATACTGTGTGTCAAGGTAGCATCCCCGGAAGCCAGCAGAGCCTTGCGAAAACCGGAGTTCTTGGATAGCTCCCCATACGCCCGGTCAAGAAGCTCCTGGTATTCCTTGGAGTCCCTCTTGATTCCTTCGCCTCTCCAGTAAAGGGTCTGATCCGTTTTCCAGTCTTTGCCCTTTCCCTTCTTCTTTGCTGCGAATCCCACGAGTTTGCAGACTTCAACTTGCATGTCGGGATTCTTGAATTTCAAGGACTGCAAGAAGCCCTCCATTGAATTGCACTCCACCCCGTCAATCACGAAGGGATGAGGAGCGAAATTCGATAGCGCCGAAGAGGGGTATGTTCTTCCACTTTTAATGTCCATCGTTTTTTTCCATCCTATCTTTGAGATAAAGGGCAAGAATGGCCCTTATACATTCCCGCTTTTCTCCACCCATACGTTGACGTTTTCATCTGTACTAATGCCTAGCTCTGCCATGATAGAAGGACTCAAATCAATGATTCTTCCTGTCCACTTTGCAGGGCCATAGTCCACAAGCCGCGCTATCACTGTTTTCCCGTTAGCCGAAACGTGGACTTTGTATTTTTTCAATTCCTTTTTCGGAATGTCAAGGGGAAAACGAATCGCACAATAATCCCCCTGCAAATCCTTGACTCTCTTTTCAGGATAAACGTGGCATCGGAGAATCCCGTCACGCCAACTTTCCTTTGGCCCACCAAACCAGGAAGCTTTCCCATTTCCCCAATACTCCAAATGTATCGCCGGGGGAAGAAGGGGCTTCGGCTTGAATTCCTTTTTCGGCGGAAGAATAGGCATCCCATCGTCTTCAAAGGGGACGTTCTCTTCCATCCGAAGCTGCTCTTGGTACTCCCGTTCCATTCGAGCGCACTTCCGGTCAGCATACAGATTCGCCAAAGGAAGTCCGAGAAGGTAAAGGGCAATGACACCTAACGAGTACTTGAACATTTTGGCTTTCTCCTTTTTATGGGAGAGATTGTTGCGAATTCTCCCCCATATTTTTTTATCATAATCGGGAGACAGTCATCGCAAAGGGACATGGAATCTTTCTCCCCATCAGAAGCGGGGTTATTCTCTATAAACGAACCTTCAAGACATTCAGCTTGGCATTGCTTTTTGTCAGGGGGAATTAGCTTTCCCATTTTCGTTTATCCTTTTCAGTATGGCTTTTCCGAAAGCTAGATTTGTCATTGTGCTTCCTTTCTTTCTATATTCATACACCTTGAGAAATAATTCTCAAAGTACTATGAATTTTCAGATAAAAGAAGGGCAACTGATTTCATCCCGTGGCCTTTGGGAATTCATCCTATCAATGGGGACTCGAACCCTCATAGAAACCCCTCCAATGTCTCTTATGGGCATGACTCCATTTAAGACAAAAGACTAGGGAATCTGTCCTTCCAATTAGACGAATTGATAGTTGTTGCCCTTCTTTTATCTGAAAATCTGTTAATCCTCAGTATATCGGCTTCCAAGCTGTTCGATATTCCGATCCCCGATTTTGTCGTTCCCGGAAATCTCAAATTCTCCGAGATTTTTGAAATCCTCGAATCCAGAAAGAAAATAATCCGGTATTTCAGGACACTCTTTGAATTCTTCTTTGGAAACCAAAACGGTTTTGATTTCCCCTCTTTGAGGATTAGAGGCCCGAAGCAAAACGTAAATTGGATTCATGTTTGTCTCTCCTTTCTATCTCTAGTCTCTTGAGAAATAATTCTCAAAGTACTATGGATTTGCTAATTGCTTTTGACAGATCTAAATCAGGCCAGCAATAGCCTCTTCGGTCTAATGCTGTTCTTGCATCCAATTTCCTCTAAGCATGTCGGGGGTGATCCTTTGCTGAATCTTACCCATTTCGGGATAATACTTTTCAACAAAGTTTTTGGACTCTACCAATCTCATGCCACTGATTTGTTTGCAAGACTTGATCCTTTCGATCACGCAGGAAAATTTCTTAGATTCAAATTCAAAATAATACATCCCACACCTATCGGCAACATCTTGCTCGATTTTTAGGATAAGCCTCTTGACATTCATATCGCCATCAAGAACATCAACCTTGGGCAATGGAATGTCAGAGTACTGTTGCGGGGTGTCAAAATCAACTTGAATCCCGCCATTCGGGTCTCTCTCCCATGCCCTTTCATGCCGAATAGCTTGCTGAATATCATAGGCAACATGGGCCACTTTCCCGGCTCGAACAGAGCCGATTGAAAATCCTCCATGAGAATGCCCAAGCTCCGGGAATACCGTTTGTTGGGCAAGAAGCAAATAACCTTCAGAATTCTCGGACATCTCAAAATGTGGAGAATTGTGGCGAATGACACTAAGGATTTCGCAGAATTGGCCACAAATAATCCGAGAATATAAATCCAAAGCCTTTTCAACCACATCGGCTTGGCGTTCCGTCATCGTGATTTTTATTTGTTTTTCCATTGGTATCTCCTTAAATAAATAGAGGGTTGCTTGGGTTTTAATCTAGTGAGGCAGACCGAGTTCCACCCGTGAAAGTCACGGTCTTTGTACACCACGCCCCATTCTCCCGGCAAGGGAACTTAAATAGAGATGATAGCAGTTAGTCTTGCTCTGAGAATGTCTCGATAATCCATCTCCCCAAAGCAAGAGCTTGTTTTTGCTCCAGGAGGACATCCCCAGATGGCATTTTGAGATTGACGATTACGGGGCTTTCATCAGAGCGAGGTGTCACGTACTGAACATAAGGGAAGAATCCAGAACCTTGAAATAGAATGCTCGGCATTTGAGGCTCTTGAGCTTTTTTCTCATATATTGCCTTATTCAGCTCTTTCAAGTCCTTCTGCCATTTGAGATGGGATTGTGCGAATTCTTCTGCTTTTGTCATTTTTCTTTCTCCTTTCAAAATCGGCAACGTGAATATGCCGCTTGAAATGCGCTGTCAAACAAGCATTTATCGCCGCCAGAGTCAAGCCATTCCTTTTTTTGAGCGGAAAGAAATTTCTCCAAATTCCCATTAGGAGACTTAAACCATTCTTTGATCTTTCCTCTCAGAGTCGCAACCAGATTCTCAAAAGGCTCACAGCCTTGAGAAACCCGATGCAAAGGATCAGGGCAACGAGAATACCAATCCGGTTCTGGCGTGTCTTGCTTCCAGAGCTTCAGTTGACGAGAACCTTTGCCCATGATCGCCCCTCGCTTTCTGAGTCCATAACACTTGAGAAATAATTCTCAAAGTGCTATGGGAATGCCAGCCAGCTTACCAATCCCACGAAGCAATTGGTTTTTTTCCGAGCAAGCGACTCAGATGTTCTTCGTCTTCGTGCGTGAATCCGACTCCCAAAGTATGAGAGCCATATCCCTCAAATGTAAATACCTCATCTCTTATCTTGATTGCCCCAGCAGAAACAACCAAGTTTTTTTCTTTCGGAGAGACAAGGTCACTGTGTTGCCCGTCTATTTTTGTGAATCGAATCTCTCCGGTTTTGAGACGGATGTATTTATACCACCCACCTTCTTCAAGGCACTCCAAAGAAATTGCGAACATGGCGCTTCCTCATAACACTTTGAGAATTGTTTTTGCTGTTGGGGAGAGCGGGGATTTCACCCGCCCTCCCTTCTTGAATTTTCGGTCTTTTTTCAGACGGCCACACTGGCCGGAACTTCGGTTAAGTTCCACTTGCCCCTGTCAGCCGGGGCTATGATTTCCCGGTACTCTCCGGTCTTGATCTTAGCGCCAATATCGGCTGGCTTGTCCGAGTCTTTGACATCCGTTTGAATGATTTCAAATGCCACACCCCCGATTGTGACGGTGGTTTCCTTGCCCCAAGCTTGCTCGATAATGCCAAGCTCATAGGGGCGAATCGCCGCATACCGGAGCTCGTATTCTCCCCTCATAACTTCCAATCCCTTCATGGCGACAGGAAGAATGACGGCAAGATTTATTTCCCCGACGATCAGCTTGCCCAAGTATTCGGGCAAGAGCTCCGCAACGTCCATCATCTTGGGGAGCTCCGGCAATGCCACCCGAAGTTGAATGTGGTTTGTTTCGATACGGGGAACATTCTTGACTTTTTCCCCGTTGGCGTCCACAATCGTTGTTGTCATTCCCGTTGGGGGAATGTATTCCACTGAAAATCCATGTGATTCGTAGCGGCCCTTGGCCAGCTTTTTGTCCTTAATATAGGACACCTTGCTGGCAAGTTTCTTTATTCTTTGGCCCAATTTTTGCAGGGCCACGAGCTCCACTGAGAAATCTTCCGCCGATCCCACGAGTGCCGGGAAAAGTGGCAATCCCGCGAGATTGATTTTTTCCCAAGTCTGGAAATTCCTACAAATTTCTAGGTAAGGCAGGTTGCGCTCCGGCGCGGTCAAATCCGCGATTGTGCGGGTTGCGAACTCAAAAGCCCGGTCATTGGCGTCCGCAAAGCCGCCACGCTTGGCGTCTTGCCGGTGGGTCTTGTCCAGCAATGTAAGGAAAATGGTTGCTTTTGGGCCAGCATCGCCGTAGCTGGCACCAGTTACCTTGCCGCTGGCGTAGATGGCGTGACCAACGCCAGCGCCCGCGCCACGTCCGCTTTCGCCCAAAGCCTCACGGGCGAAAGCTTCCCCGGCCTGTTCTGCAACGTATTCGCCGGGAAAACGGATGAGATTGATTTCACTGTCCTGAGAGATACCGCGAATAACTGAGAAGCGATCAAGCATGATCCGCACTCCTTCTTTGCCCTTCCGGGCTGATTGTGGGCTTGTTTCTCTTGCCCTATACTCTTAGCACCTTGTGAAATAATTCTCAAAGTGCCATAACCCTAATCCTTCTTTTGATTTTCGATTTCGTATAGGCGCTGAAGCGCCTTTTCCTCTTCTTCTTCTTCCTTCTTTTTTTGTACGTCATACAGACCGCACAATTCCTCAAAAAACTCAGACAAATCCATTTTCGATCTCCTTTCTATTCAATCAGGGGAGTTGATCGGACTCCCCCGCCTTCCTCTTATGGGGATTCAGGTTGGCGGTGGAAGGTAAAGCCAACCCCTAACCCCGAATTCAGACCCAGTTCATTCGATCACCTCCTTTCTGTATTTAAGCACCTTGTGAAATAATTCTCAAAGTGCTATGTCCGGTGGAAGAAGATACGGAGCGAGTTGACCCCTGAATCATCATAATAAGATTCAGGCATCTTCCCTCCTGAAGTAAGGAGTGCCGTTCTGGCGCTCGATCCAGACTCAGCGTGGAAGAGGAGCTTGTCAACTCGCTTCGTATCGCCTTCCTATCCAGGCACCTTGAGAAATAATTCTCAAAGTGCCATAGCCCTAATCCTTCCTCGCAAAAGTAGAAACTACTGCCAAGGGCGGGAATCTAACCCGCTGTCCTATTTTATGCTCTTTCGCCGTATGCTGTCTATGCCGTAAGGATTTCTCCCGTTACAACCGGCTCGGCTGGGCGATTAGCAGGGGCTTCGGACTTCCATCTCCCATTTAATTTCAACTTACTTCCCGTTGTAGTTCCGCACTACAATGCGGCGGGTCGCTTCATCCCAGAACGGTTTCCGGTTTACACGAAAGTTGTCTCATCTTTGTGAGAAGTCAGCTCTTCCGCAGAGCTAGCCTTGGCAGTTCCTTAAACAATTCTCAAATTTTTCTCTCTGGAACCAAAGCAAGGTTGTCGGCTACATGGCTCTAATCCTTTCCGCCAAAAAAGAGGCTAAGAATTGTCTCTGGTTTAACTTTTGGTCTAGGGGGCTTCAACAACGGGCCTATTTGGCTCGTCTCCACCCCCTAGACCGCCCTGCTAGGGTTTTGGGCCACTTTCTTGGCCCCATTCCATTACCGGATGCGATCCCGGCTAACGCTCTCTTTGGGGCTGGCGTTTTATTGCCCCTTGTTCGCCTCACAAGACTACAGCGTTTAGAAAATAATTCTCAAAGTGCTATAGCCCTTGCCAGCCAGCTTAGCCAAAAGCCAGCTCGTCATCATCTTCGGAGTAGTTCAAGCCGAATCTGGAAATCAATCGTTCGGCCATTTCGGAATACTTCACGGTAACCGAGGAAACGCTTGGGAAATTTTCAGGGGTTTCCCTGTCATATCCCCAGTTGAGGTATTTCAATTCAGTTCCCTTGACAATCGCATTCCAAGCTTTAATGGTCAAGGCGGCAACGATCTTAGGTCGTTTGAGTTCCCGTTTCATCCGGCTTTTGTTGAGAAAATCAATCTTCGTCCGTAGCATACGGATTGGGTGGTTTGGTGGCAAGGCGATTACGTCAGACTCCATTGCCCGCATGAAAGCACCAGCCAATTCCTGGCTTTCCTTGGAGAAAATGTAATGCAGGAAGACGTTTGTCCCGGTGCTTCCCAATGAGAATTCTTTCATGTGGCCAACAGCTCTGTAACTCTCTTGGAGAACTTTTTCGTATTTTTCGTAAAAGCATCCGCCTTCACGAGAATCAAGATTGTACCCGTAAGCAGAGACATTCCCCATGAATCCATTCTCGTACTCAAAATACAATCTGATTGCGGCGCTGATTGGCCTGGAATGCTGGACGTTCATGTGCTGCAAGGTGTCTTGAACGGTTCTGGCCTTAGCCCATCGGTCAATGGTGTAGAAGACATCCGAAGAAACACCACGGACAAACAATATCCAGCACGGGATTCCAGAAAGATAAATCGAAATAAGCCTGTTCTGGGAATCAACTACATTCCCGTGTTCATCAATAATGACTGGCTGCCCTGTGAATTGCCAATCCCCGGTATTGATGTCCGCGAGAATCTTTTTGATCGTTTCAATTTTCGGGTCTCTGTTGTAGGTATTAAATCCTTGTTCGATCTCGAATCTCACGGCGGCTCTTGCCCTAATTCGACGGATTAGGTCACGAGCTTCGCTGTTCAGTCTCATTCCTTTGTCTGCAATGTCTGCCCAAAATCCTAGCAACTTTGCAGCAGTTTCTTTTGTCACCAGGAGCTTTTCAACCTTGAGATTCGGGCAGGGATCGTCAATCCCCAATTCTCGTTGGTTTTCCCTTGCTTCCCTGTAGATTTTATCCAGGTAAGCGTTCCTTTCATCCGCCCCTACGCCAGCCAGAAACTTGCGTCTCGCTCTGGTGATAAGAGCTTGTTGCTTCTCTTCACTTGGTGGATTTGTTACACTTTCCATGATTCTTGATCCTTTCTCCTTTAGTCGTGTTCTGCATTATGCAGCGATAGGTGAGATTGTCCCACAAAGGGAGGCATTTGTCAAGCCCTTTTTTTTGTGACGCAAAGTGTTTAGAATCAACACTTTAAGCCAAAATGATTGGGAGCGAGGCAAACTTGTTTCCGATACTCTTCATCGAACATCGGGCGGTACCAAGCTTGGGGTTTGTTTTCCCGAATCCAATTTGACGCATACAAGTTGACGGAAAAGAGAATGATAGATTTTATTGTTCCGGGATAGTTTTTAATGGCTTCGTTCCATCTTCCGGCCATTTCTGGCATTCCCTTGACGCACTCCTGGAAAACAGCCTCAGCTTGTGAATCGAACATCCCATTGGAAACCAAATAATTCAGAATGAATCCACGGAATGTCGTGTCTCCGCTTTTTGTGGGAACGCCTTGGTTTTCAAGGGAAATTTCTTCCCCTACCATTGTCCCCTCCATATAGGGAAGGGTCATTTTTACTTCTTCCTCCTCCATATAGGGAAGGGTCATTTTTACTTCTTCCCCCTTCGTATCGGAGACAAAGATTCGTTTCAGTTTGTCGTCTTCGGTCTGGAAGCTCTTCTTGACATCTTCCCAAAGCTTCCTTTTCAGACGCCCTTCTTGACGGCGAACCCGCCCTGTTCGGCTTGCCCTGGATTTCCGTTTTTTCAGACTTTCTTGCGGTTTCTTCATTTCGCATCCTCCAAATTCCGGTTGTTTTATCTCATATATCTAGCACATTAAGAAATAATTCTCAAAGTGCTATTTAGAGGAATAGGTATAGGACAGCTAGTTCCTGCCTCACGGCTCTGAGACCGAGTTTCGCCTATTCCTCTAAATCCCTTTCTAATCTGTGTCCTGGTTTCACTGTCTTGAAAAAACCGCTATTTTTTCTTTCTGATGGTCTTCATGCCTTTTTATTTTCCAACCCATAAGCTGGCTGGCATATAGCGCGAAGGCATACAGATGTCAAGCGGTTTTTTCAGGAAAGCGAAAAAGTTTGGAAAGGGGGGATTTCTCCCCCCTATTTTCCAGTTGTTTGAGGCTTACGCTTCTTTTTGGTAATTGCTCCGAATGCAGAGTTTTTGCTGGAAGCGTCCCCGGCCACGGCCCCCACGAATGAACATCTCCGCGATTTCTTCCTTGGTGTACGCCACTTTGACGATGGCGATGACGTTGGGGCGGCTCTTCTTGAACGGCTGGAAAGTATAAACCCCGAATCCGTTTTTCAGCATTGTCTCCCGGTTGCTGTTGTAGTGCTGATAAACAGCGGTTCGGAAAAGCTCCGGTTTTTCGTTCGGGGGAACCCGGAAACTGTGGGCCATTGCCCTTTGATCCGTTAGGGTCTTGGAAGTGAGAACCCCGATTTCGTTCTCAATCATCTCATAAACCGCCGCCCACTTCGCCTTGCGGCCACGTCCTGTGGTTTGGTTGTCGAGAACCGTTGACAACGGAATTCTGCCAAACTTTGGCTTGCTCATGCTGCTTGCTGGTGTCGCATACGATTGCATATTTTTCTCCTTATATTGTAGAAATTGTTTTCAGGGCCAAGCCCTGTTTGTTTCCTTACATTCCCATGTACTTTGGAAAATAATTCTCAAAGTGTTAGGGGAGGGGAGCAAGGCCAGCGAAACCTTGCCCCCCTATTAGCCGGGGCGAGCGGCTAGGCGGGTGAAACTTCCTGCAACAGCCGGTTAACTCGCTCCTCTGGCCCGATCAGAATGGAGCGCATGGCGGCACCACACTTTTTCTCTCCAAGCTTGACTCCCCACCTTTCCAGGATCAGCTTGGGAGCGACGGCAACCGCAATCGCTTTGGTTATGATTTTTTCTACGATCTTCATGCCAGTGCTTTTGACCGGCAACATCGCCCCCAGCTCCTTGGCCCGTGCCTTGGGCAATTGAGCGATGAACTTCACCAGCTCTTCCCGGCGGCAATCGTTGCTTCTGGAACGGAAGAACTGCTTGCGTTCGGCGGGGGTGAAAACATCCCCGACGATATGGCGATACGTCTTTTTCAACTCATGCTGATACTGTGTCATGTTACGAAGTCCTTTCGGTTTTGGTTTTGGTTTTCTTGTCCTAGTTCCATGCACTTGAGAAATAATTCTCAAAGTGCTATTTATTTCGGAAGAGGGGGAAGTCTTTCGATTGTTCCTTTTCGCATGTTTTTGATCAAAATGGAATATCTATTGCTGATTGCTTTGTTATCATGTATAGGACACTCAAATCCCATATAATAAAGGGAGTTGTGAGTCCAGATTGCTTTGCTTCCCCATGTTGCTTGAGGAGTGTGGACGCAAACGTGTTTCATTCCGTCACAATTACTATTGCTAGGAAAGCTGGAGCTTGTCATCACGGTAGCCCCGTGTTTAGCTGCTTCAATTCTTACGTCATGGATGGTTGCCATGTTTTCTCTCCCGTATTCATGAACTTGAGAAATAATTCTCAAAGTACTAGGCGACGATATGTCCTATTGGAGCTGAGACAGGGACATGCTCACAGACAGTATAATCGTACCTGTTCATCGAATATTGGTCGTCGCCAAGGTGAATCCGAACGACCTCAATGGCGTCAGAGGCATTCGGGCTTTCCACCTTGTAAATCCTCCCGACATTGAAGTTGGTCGGGATCAATGTAGCTGTCACATCGAAGAGCATGAAATTCTCCTTTTTTACGCTTGAAGAGCATTGGGACGGGTCGGCCCGTCCAGTTTGAGCTCCATCCGGCGAGCCATGCCGGAACGAACCGCCGCCGTCCAACGGATTTTCTGCGAACGGGGACGAACCCCGTTCCGCCGCCATTGCGGCGCGAACTTGCGAACTTGAATAGCCATTATTTGAATCTCCTTTCAAGATTTTTTAGGGTTTCTCTTACCCTATACTCTTAGCACCTTGAAAAATAATTCTCAAAGTACTATTCAATCAGAGTTGAGGCCGCAATAAAGCTCTTCCGCCTCTTCGGTTGCCCACGGGATTTCAACCGTGTCTTTGCCGTCTTCGATACTGGCGAAGAAATCAATTACATGTTGGAAATCACCGGCGTTGCAATCAAGCCAACGCTGAACGCTTTCCCGTGTCAGCTTGCCGTTTTCCCCTTTGGCGTTTTCCACGTCATAGGCGGAAAGAGTTTTTTCCAGTGTCCCCTTCCCTCCCATCCACAATTCCCCAACGATGAGAATAATGGATTTTCTCACTACGTATCGCATTGGTTTTCTCCTTATATCGCTATGACTTCGGCTACGTCTCCGAGCCTCATTTTTTTCCAGGGTTCCGGCTTTGCGTAGCCCTCTGGCACCGCTTCAAGGCATTTCCACACCGGCGCCGGGTCTAGCGGGTTTTTCCAGGAACATCCCCCACACCGGGGGTAGATTTCACCCCAATGGTTTGTGCTGTGCTTTTCTTCTCGCCCGCACCGGGTACACTGGTACGGTTTCACGGAAATTGCTCCGATTGTCGGCATAACTGGCCTCCTTGTGGTTTATCTCGCCCTACATGAACAAACACCTTGAGAAATAATTCTCAAAGTGCTATTAAATGTCGTGCCAGCCAGCTAGTAAAGAAAAAGCCCCCACTCCGAAGAGCAGGGGCTTCAGTGCCGGGGATGCAGCGCCGGGGGCTAGTAGCCATAGCCCTCGGCCCGGTCAGCGCAGGAGTCGCACTGATAGCCTCTCGCCCGGTCAGCCGGGGTTAGGCGATTCGGTGCCCCGCAGGTCGGGCAGGGCAGGTTGCGGGGGTTGCGGCGGGTCGCTGCCCGCAGGGCCGAACGCCCACCGGGGTCTGCGAAACCAACCCCGTCAATCAGGTCGTCGCCGTCGTCGTCATAGTCGCTGTAGCTCATATTCGTTGTCCCTTTGTGGCCCTGTGAGAGGCCAAGATTCGGGTTTTTCTCGCCCCGTAAGACAAGTCACCTTAAAAAATAATTCTCAAAGTACTATTCAATTCGAGCCTCAGCACCCGGTACAAAAAAAAAGCCGCCCTTTCGAGCGGCTAAGAAAATCCTCATTTTTTCAGGCCGGAATGGTGGCCGGTGTTTCGGCCAACTCCCAGCGCCCGTTGCGGCCAGGAGCGACGATTTCCCGATACTCTCCGGTCTTCAATTTGGTTCCGGTATCGGCTGGCATGTCCGACTCTGTTGCATCGGTCTGGACGATCTCGAAAGTCACGCCGCCGATTGTCACGGCGGTTTCCTTAAGCGAATCCTCGATGAACCGCCCCTCGAAAGGGCGGGCAACCGAATAGCGCAGCTCGTATTCTTTCCGCAAGACTTCCAACCCGGCCATGGCCACGGGCAGGATCACGGCGGCATCCGTTTCCCCAGCAATCAGCTTGCCCAAGTATTCGGGCAAGAGCTCCGCCACTTCCATTTTGCGGGGAAGCTCCGGCAAGGAAACCCGCAGGGAGTGGTGGTTCTTGACAAGGCGGGAAATTCTATCCACCTTGATCCCGTCGGAATCCACGATCATGGTGGACATGGACGGCGGGAAGTACTCTACTGAAAATCCATGCGCCTCAAAGCGGCCCTTGCCAACTTTGGCTTTGAGGGTGCTCACCTTGTTGGCGAGCTTTGCAATCTTCTGGCCAAGCTGCTGCAAGGCGATGATCTCGGCGGCGAATTCTTCCGGCGTGAAGCCTTCCAGCGCCGGGAAAACCGGAAGCCCCGCTAACTCGACCCGTTCCCAAGTCTTGAAGTTGCCGCACACTTCCAGGTAAGGCAGGTTACGGCTTGGGTTGCTGGCGTCCGCAACCGTACGGGTTGCCCATCCGAATGCCCGGTCATTGGTGTCCGAAAATCCGCCCTCTTTCGCACCTTGCCGATGGGTCTTATCCAGCAAGGTCAAGAAAACCGTAAGCTTCGGCCCCGTGCCGCTCCATGCGGCCCCGGTCACCTTGCCGCTGGCGTAAATGGCGTGACCAACGCCAGCGCCCGCGCCACGGCCCGATTCGCCCAAAGCCTCACGGGCAAACGCTTCGCCAGCTTGTTCCGCCCGATAATCGGCGGGGAAACGTACCAGATTCAAGCTTGAATCTTGCGAGATTTCTTTCAATTTTTCATACACGCTAAGGCGATCCATGATCCGCACCTCCGTTGTTTGTCGGGCTTGTTACCATTGCCCTATATTACTATACACCTTGAAAAATAATTCTCAAAGTACCACTCCAGGCCCCAGCGCCCCAGCGCCGCCGGGGGCGGCTCCTGGCATAGCACTTTGAGAATTATTTCACAGGGCTGTATAACATATAAGAGAAACACCAATTTGGCCCTATAGGGCCGCAAGGGGCGACGACTATGACAACGATCAAGAATGGCAAGTACACGATTCAAAACACGATCAGCGGGGCGTGGCGCACGTTCAAGGTCTCCACAAAAAACCCGAATTGCGCCGCCGAGTTCATGCGTGGCAAGCGGGTTGTCTCGCTCTTGTCTGGCCCGGACAACGAGCATGATTACACGGGCTTCGGTTTCGTGGACGACACCGGCGTTCACGTCTGGCGCAAGCGCCGGGGGACGGAGCTGGAGAAAATGGCGTACATGCTTCAGTCCTTGACGTGTGACCCGGATTCCCCCCTCTTGGCGAAGGGATACCGGGTTATGTGCGAGGCCCATTGTCTCCGCTGCAATCGGACGTTGACCACGCCCGAAAGCATTGAACGTGGGATCGGGCCGGAGTGTTACAGCAAAATGTAACACTTAAAAAAATGGAATTCTTTTAGCCGCCGCAAGGCGGCTTTTTTATTACCTTATGCCAGCCAGGATAGAAAAAAGAAAGGGGGGATTGCTCCCCCCTAGAACCCGCCTAGCAGCCCCTTAGAAGCGTTCCAGCCTTTCAGCCGCACTAGGAGCCGGATACTTCGCCCAAAGGCTCTACAGCATCATGCGGGGGCGTCCGCTGGTTCACAGACTTCGATAAGAAAATTCTCGATTTCTTCCGTGACCGCCAGGATACTTTCCTCGCAAATGCCCTGCCGCCGGAAGAAATCATTCTGGCGCTGAAGGAACGCCTTGGCTTCCGCCGGATGTTGGTACCTATTGCTAATGCGTTCCACGACCTGATTGATGCTGTTCATAATGTCCACCTCTGTTTGGATTGTGTCGGCGTCTATGACGCCTTATGCTATACAATAGGGAGAGCTCCCCCGATGATTTGGGAGAGCTCCCCAAACGACCTTAGCTTTGCCCGAAAATCTTGTGAAGAATCTCGCGGGCTTTGTGGTCTTGTGCGGCTTGTGCCGCGAATATAGCATCGGCTCTAGGCAATAGGTTGGAGAGATAATTCGATACCTCAAAGGCGTTCCAGAATTGGGGATTGTTGTTGATCGCGTTCCACATACGGCGGGCATTGCGAGCCGGATTTCGCGTTGCCTCAAGCCCTACCAATGACGCCTGAATCTGTTCGTCATTGCATCCTATTTCAACAAGCTTCGCAATCGTCACGCTAACCATGTCCACCTCGTACCCTTTGATTTCCGCATAGTACTGGCTCATGTCCGTGTTCATATTTCTTGCCACCTTTCAAAGGATTTGTGTGAGCGTTGAATCGTTCACGCTCTACACTATAAGAAGGGAGGCGTTCCCGC
>SXGT01777784.1_pt1 | contig 39031 bp, 30 predicted proteins | sample 3176221 | NCBI WGS metagenome assembly SXGT01 (sample SAMN11356862, study PRJNA531348) | freshwater metagenome | isolation source: freshwater sample F1-120 | place: China: Fuxian Lake, Yuxi | collected 2017-12-25 | reverse complement strand
GTCGGTCGCCATGAACCCGGTCATCAAGTTCACCACGCTCTTCGGGCTCCTCGCCGTCGAGCTCGCCATCAAGATGCAGTCGACCACCCGCCTTGCGCTCGCCGCTGGCTTCCTCGCGGTGGCCATGTACTTCGTTTGGAAGAGCTTCTACGGCATGCGGATCAAGTCCGAGATCTAGCGCCCCGCTCGCCCTGAATGGCACGCGCCTGCTGCCGTGCGGCGTGGAGCAATGACCACGCCCCGGGCAGCGGGTCGTCCCATGCCCACTCACACCGCACATCGACAGGCCTCAAGGCCGCCGGCCCCGCTCGCACGAGATCGCGCACCAGGTAGCTCCAGGTGCGACCGGGGGCCACCGGCTCGGCCGCAGGTCGGGCGCGCTCAGCCACGTCACAGTAGGCATCCCACACGACCGGCTCAGCGACCCCGATCCACAGTACGGGCCGCGGATTCAACTCGATGAACCAGAGGCGTCCGTTTGAGTCCCGCTTCCACTCCACTCCCGCCGTGCCACGGTAGTCGAGCCGCCGCAGCACCTCGAGACTCGCGTGGACGACGTCGGGCGCACGCGTTGTGACCAGCGCGCAGGCGCTCCCGTAGTGCGCTGGATACTGTCGCAGCTTGCGCGCGGTGACCCAGGGGCCGTGACTCCCGTCGCGTCCGATGTGCGTCGCGAAGACCTCGAGCCGAGACTCGGGCCCCGCAACCTCTTCCTGGAGCACGAACGCCTCCGGTGGAAAGGCCGCGGTCGCCGTCGCTGCCTCCGAGGCGCTGTGTGCGACCAGGAGCTTCTTTGCCCCGAGCCGCTCTCGCCAGCCGTGCCCCTCCGCCGGCTTGATCAACAGCGGGTAGCGGGCCTCGCGCAGCGCGGCGCGCACGTCCGCGTCCGTGTCGGGGACCCAGGTGCGCGGCAGGGACACCTGCCCGGCGAGCGCCCGGTAGAGGAGCCGCTTGTCCGACCACTCGGCCCCTCCCAGCGGGAAGCGTAACCGCGGGCTCAGCGTCGCCCGGTGCGGCTCCAGCGCGCGGAGCTCCGGGTCGCCGCAGGCGAACAGCACGGCGCCGTCGTACCCCGCCATGGGGAGACTCCGGTGCCGCTCGGTGACGTAGCGGGAGCGGGCGCCCAGCGACCACCGATCGGCGTCGACGCCGACAACCCGTACGCCGCGCCGGCCGAGCGCGCGCGCAACGGCGAGCCCCGTACCGGAGAGGCAGCACACGATGGCGGCGGGGAGCGGGTCCATGCGCGCAGCATCCGCTGGTGGCGTCGTGTGAACAAGTGCGTTGACAGCGCCGACCAACGGCTGAACCATCGCCCGATGATTCGTGCCGTCGCGTCCATCGTGTGTTTGTCGCTGCCACTCGTGGCGTGCAAGGAGGAGGCGAGCACCCCGACTCAGGTCGTGCCCCTCGACGCGACCGCGGAGCTGCCACCGGCGTCGGGCGCGCTGCGCTTCGACGTCGTGTTTCCCGAGTCCCACGCCGGCCTCGCCGCGGCTGCTGCTGACCTCCTCGCGGTCGTCGAGCGCGCCACGGGCCGCGCACCGGGCGCTGTCCTCCCCGTCGGAGCGACCGCGACCGGCAAGGCCATCACGGTGACGCTCGGGGCCGCAGACGCGCCCGACGACCAGTCCTATGCCCTCACTTCCGACGCGCGCGGCGTGACCGTGAAGGCCAAGGGCCCGGTCGCGGCCATGTACGGCCTCTATCGGATCGCCGCGGACCTCGGCGCGCTGTGGCCACACCCGGAGGAGGACTTCGTCCCACTCGCGCCGAACCTCACGCTCCCGACGTACTCAGGGACCTGGGACACGCCGCGGTTTGCGCTGCGCGGCTTCCATGAGCACACGCAGCACCCCATCCCCATGAGCGACTACCTCCTGCGGCCCGGCAACGCCGACTTTCGGGCCCGCGCCGGGCGCTACCTCCGTTGGATGGCCCGCAACCGCCAGAATGTCCTGTTCTTCCACGCGCTCAAGACGCTCGATCTCCCCACCTGGACGCCTTATATGCAGGAGCTCGCCGCCGAGGCGCGGGGCTACGGCATTCACCTCGGCGCCGTCGTCGGATTCGCAGACGAGCAACAGCACGCCTTCAAGCTCATCGCGACGGCGTCGCCCGATCCCGACGCGGACATCCGCAAGGGCCTGGACGCCCTGCTGGCCTCGGGGCTCGACTTCGTCGGCTTCCAGATCGGCACGAGCGAGTTCACCAAGCCCAAAGACGCCGACGTGCTCCACTGGCTCGATGTGGCGACGACCCACGTCACCGAGAAGCACCCCTCGGTGACGCCCTTTGCCTGGATTCATATCACCTGCTCGGTCAAGGCCGACGCCGGCGGGTACTTCTTTCACCTGCCGCTCCAGGCCTCGACCGCGCTGGGCGCCTTCGTGCACACGACGATGTTCTACACGCTCGACGCGCCTGCCCCCGTCTACGACTGCACGAACTTCACGCACCAGAAGGCCTTCATCGACCAGGCCGAGGGCAAGCGCACGCTGGTGTTCTTCCCGGAGACGGCGTGGTGGCTCGGCTTCGACAACAACGTCCCGCTGGTGTTGCCGGTGACCGGGCTCTCGCGGGAGCGTGACATCGCGACGCTGAAAGGCCGCAAGGTCGCCGGGCACGTGACGTTTACGACCGGCCGCGAGTGGACCTATTGGCAGTACGACCACCACCTCACGCGCGCGACCTGGGACGGGACGTCCTGGAGCGCCTATCTCAAGGCCATAGCACCGCTCTACGGCTCCGCGGGCGCGGTCGTGAGCGACGTCATCGCGAAGGTCACGGCGATTCAAGAGCGCGTGCTCTACCACGACAACCCCGAGGTCTTCTTCTACCTCAGCGGCGAGCTGCCCCAGGACGAGGCGGGTGCGGCGGCCGGGATCCTCGCGCGGCGCCCGAAGATCGCGTTCAAGACGGTCGTTGGATACGACGCCGCGACGTTCGCGACCTGGAAGACCCGCGACTATGACGTGCTGGTCGCGCTCGCGAGCGAGCTCGAGGCGGCCACTGCGCCGCTCGACGCCATCGCCAGTCCGGCCGCACCGACCGACGCCGAGGGCCGACGTCGGCTCGAGGTCCAGGCCGCCTATCGCCTGCTGCATCGCCGCGTTCGGCACGCGGTCGCGCTCTACGGAGGGGCCATCGCCATTCGCGACAAGAAGCGCTCGGACGCCGACGCCCGGCTCGTCGAGGCCCAGGCCCTCTCCGCCGAGGTCAAGGCGCTGGTCGCCCGCGTCGAGGGCACCTATCGCGAGCCGTTGCCCATCCTCGCGGAGCCCAAGCCGGAGACGCTGACCGCCTATCCCATCGGCTACCTGTCGGAGACGCGCTCGGCGTTCTTCTGGACTCGGCGCGACGCGCAGCTCGCCGAGCTCATCACCGATGTCTTCGACGCCAAGCCCGACGCGTGGACCACCGTCCCGGCCAAGGTCTTCGCCACGACGCCCAAGGACCTCACGCTGCTCGAGCCTGCCAGCCCTGTGGCGGCCGGCGTGTTGACCGGGTTTTTGCCCGGCCTGTTGTTTGGGGTCACGATGAACGGCACGAGCGCCGACGTGCGCTTCGCCGAGGACGCCAATGCCAACGGTCTGCCCGATGCGGGGACCGAGGTGCCGTTGAACGATGACGTCGCCGATGGTCGGCTCACCGCCCACGTCGCGCGCGTCGATCTCGTCGTGCACGACTCCGCGGGCGCGACGGTGGGCACGATTGGCCTGCTTTCGGCGGACTTCGACTTCGCGCTAGCTACAGACGGCCTTCTCGGCGTCGGGACGCTGGCCGGGGGGCTCGAGAGCAAGCCGTTGATCGACGCGGTGCTTGCCATCGCGGGAATCGACCGCGCGGGCATCGAGTCGCTCGTCAAGAGCGTGTTCGGTGGTCCCGCCGACCAGCCGCTGCCTGCGACGCTGCCGGTCAAGCTCGAAGTCCACCCGAAGCCACTGTGATTTAAGTCCTCGCGCGCGGTCCCGATGTCCCTGGTGACGGGCCGCGAGGCCGGGAGGACTGATGCAGCCGCACGCTCAGTATCGCAGGAACCGCATTCTGACCGCGACGCCCGGCGAGCTCATCGTCATGATGTACGACGGGGTGCTTCAGCGGGTCGCGCAGGCCAAAGGGCACTGCGACGAGAAGCGCTGGGGGCCGATGGGCGAGCAGCTCGGGCGCGCGCAGGACATCCTGTTCGAGCTCATCGCGACGCTCAACCCCGAACACGCGCCGGAGCTGTGTGACCGCCTCCAGTGGCTGTATGGTTATTGCAGCCGCACGTTGCTCGAGGCCATGCGCACCCAGGACACGGCCCGACTCGACGAGGTGACGAGCCTGCTGCGGCCGCTGCGCGACGCGTGGGCCGAGGCCGCGCGCTCCGCACGGACCGCGCTACCGATGGCGGTGAACGGATGACGTTGTTCTTGACTGAACACATGGAGACCTTGATGCGCCGGCTGGACGCCTCGCAGACCGCGATCGCCGCGTGCATCGACGGCAACGACCCCGAGGCCGTGCCCGGCGTGCTGGCCGAGCGCGAGAGCGACGTCATGGCCCTCTTTGGTCACCTCGTGCAGCCGACCGTTCGGGCGTGGGCCTGTGGGTTCCTCGCACGCGATCGGGCTCTGCTGGCGCGAGTCGAGGGTGCCCGGCAGGCCGTGGGCGCCGAGCTCGAGACCCTGGGTCGCCGTCGCGCGGCCGGCATCGCCTACCGACACGCGTGATTATTGTGATGGAACCGCGTGCGCCTTGCGCTCCGCGCGGCGCTCCAGCGGATGATCCGCATGCCCGACGCTCAGCAGCCGATCGACCCATTCGCGGGTATACGCCACGCCTCGGCGCCGCGCCTGGCTCGCGTGCCAGAGCGCACGCAGCAGTGGCTGCCGGAGCGTTGCGAGCTTCGACGCGGCCAGGTCCGGATCGAGGAGCACGATGGCGTTCGCGCTCCAGGCGACCGTGCTCGGCTTGGATGGCGCGCGTCCGAAGAAGGCCAGCAGGCCATCGAACATCGCGACCAGCTTGCCACCGCGCGCGGTGGCGGAGACTCGGAGCGTCGAAAGCTTAGCGCGAAAGGCCGAGGCTGCAGCGCGCGTCACGGCGAGCACGGCCTCGTCTCGGCTGCGATCGGTGCCCGGCGCGGCGAGGGCGACGCGGCGGTGGCGCTCGATCTCGCGGACGAGGACGTCGTGTACCGGCGGAGGCGGGTGCCGCGTGCCAAACGCGACCGCGTAGACACCCGACTCCGTGATCGCGACGTACAGAGCCCGGTGATTGGGTCGCTTGGCGTCGAAGTTCACCAGGAGGCGTGCCGGCACCTCGCGCCACTCGTCGCCCTTCGTGTTCAGCAAGACGCGAACGTGCCCAGGCCGCGCCGCGGGCGGACGCTTGCGATCGTCGTAGACGAGGCGCAGCCAGTACCCCTCGGGGATGGGGTCGTCGTCGATGACGACCTCGACCGGCTCGACCACCGAGTCTGGCGGCTTGAGCTCCGGGATGGGGTAGAGCGTGGCGTGGCCATCCACGGGGCCGTAGATCGCCGCGTCGTTGAACGAGAACACTACAGCGTACGGTCGCTCTGCTGCGGCACTGACGGCGAGCATGAGCGCGGTGACCGCCAGCGACCGACGCAGAGCGCTCAGGGCGGCCCTCGGAGCGGGGTCGTGCGCGAAGCGATGTCGGCGGCGTGGGCGCGCATCGGGACGACACGAAAGTGCGTCTGCAACGCATCCAGAGCACGCTCGACGACCGCGACCTTCTTCTGCCACGGCATGCTCATCGCTGGGAAGAACGAGAGCGACGGCGCGTCCTGGCCATCGAGGAAGTCGAGCGGGTGGAGCAGCACGGACGGCTCCGTGCGCGCGGCACGGCAGGCGAGCACCGCAGACCGGAAGTACGTGTCTCCAAGCATGGGCGCGACCGCCGCGAGGTAGAGGATGTAGCTCGGATGAAAGGGCAGTCGGAGGCCCGGCAGCGTCGTAACCGGGATCTCGACGATTGACCGGCCCGAGCCCAGGTCCCAGCGATACGGATCGATGCTGCGGAGCCCATCGCTCACCGAGCCAAAGAGGGCGTCGCGCTGGTTGCGCGCCTCGCGGTCAAGGCCGCTCGTCATGAAGTAGTAGGCCCGCGCCATGGGCCCGATGAACGTGGGCAGCGTGGACGCGTCGTAGTCGTAGCCACGCGCGTGCAGCACCTCGAGGGTACGCCGCGTGAAGCTGTAGCCCGGACCTCGAAAGCCGCGCGGTCTGCGCCCGGTGGCCGTCTCGATCGCGGCCTCGGCGCGGGCGATCTCGTCGGCCATCTCGTCGTCGGTGTACCGATGCAGCCACGGCTCGTGGCGGAAGCTGTGATTGCCGATCTCGTGGCCCGCGTCCGCGATGGCGCGCAGGGCGCCGGCGTTGCGCTCCAGCGCCGCGTCCTGGCCCACGACCATGACCGTGATGTGCAGACCCCGCCGCTCCAGCACCTCCAGGAAGCGCGGCACAACGACGTCGAGATAGGAGGGCAGCGCCTCCCACGCCGGGTCGCCGCGCGTCTTCTGATAGGACCAGAGGTTGTCGAGATCGAGAGACAGGCTGGCGATGGGCTGGTGCATGTTCGGCACGAGTATCGGTCGTGGCACCGAAAGCAGCAAGGAACGGGCCGCACTTCACGGGGCGCCCACGGGCCGCACACTCCTGGTCCGGTGTTCTTTTTCGTTGCCACGCGCGAGGCGGTCAGGTAGAAGCCGCGCGCTTCACGCGAGGTGACCCATGCGACGTACGACCTGGATGACGATGGTAACGGTGGCGTTCGGTGCCGCGGCCCTGGGCTGTGTGACCGGAGGCGGTGGCAAGGGCGTCAGTGACGCTGCTACGGGCGGCTCCGGGGCGACCGGCAGCGGCACGGAGGGCACCACCGGCGGCGCGGACGCGCTCTCGGGCAGCAACGGCAGCGATGCGCTGGTCCCGTTCACCAACGACGCGCCCACGGGCACCGGCTCGGGCACCACGGGCGTGTCGAGCGATGCCGGGACGGGCTCCGGCTCGGGCTCCGGTTCGGGCTCGGGCTCCGGGACCGCGACCGACGCCGGCACCGGCTCTGGCTCCGGCTCGGGCTCGGGCTCCGGTACGGCCACCGATGCGGGCACGGGCTCCGGCTCGACCACCGGAGGGACGGACGTCCCCATTCCGCCGCCCGACGGGACGGTCGGCTCCTCGTGCGCCAAGGACGGCGACTGCGCGGGCGGCGCCAACGCGGCGTGCATCCCGGCCACCTTCAGCGACGGCTCGGAGGGCTGGCCCAACGGCTACTGCACGATCATGAAGTGCCAGGGCGAAGACTGTCCCACGGGAAGCTCCTGCTACGAGCTGTCGGACGCCTCCACGCTCTGCCTCAAGACCTGCGACACCAAGAGCGACTGCGCCCCCGGCTACGCGTGCCCCGATCACGGCGCGTGCGTGCCCGCGTGCGTCCCGGCCGACTGCGAGACCGGCGAGGTCTGCAGCACGAAGACCGGGCTCTGCGAGATCGCACCCTGCAAGACCTCGGCGGAGTGCACCGGGGGCCTCGTTTGCAAGGACGGCGCGTGCATGCCCGATGTCGGTGACGGACCCACGGGCCCCGTGCCGAGCTGCACGGACCTGCCGGCCAAAGACTGCACGGGCGGAGAGGCCTACTGCGGCGAGGTCATCGCGTTCGAGCCCAACACCGGTTCGGGCTGGGACGACTACCCGCTGAACGGCGAGTGCAACCCGTGCGCAGCGGGCAAGAAGTGCGACGGCAACGGCCTCTGTGCGGCGACCGGCAAGCTCGAGAGCGAGTGGCGGAGCTGGGCGCGCCGCGAGCTCGTCATGCTCATGCAGTACGCGACGGCTTATACGGCGTGTATGTCCAAGGCCTGGAACACCGGTAACGGCCTCCCGCTCGGGATGGGCGACATGAGCGAGCAGAACGGCGCCACGCCGGGCACCGCCATCGGCGATCCGGGGCACCCGAAGGGCACGCACGAGGACGGCTTCGACATCGACGTCGCGTACTACCAGGTCACCTCCAAGGACAACAAGCTACGCTCCATTTGCCCCCACGCCGAGGGCGGCAAGGAGGCCTATCACTGCACCGGAGCGCCCGACAACTTCGACCTCTGGCGCAACGCCATCTACCTGGGCGCGCTCATGACCTCGAGCCGGCTGCGCGTCATCGGCGTGGATGGCAAGGTGGGTTCGCTCATCGAGCAGGCCATGCCGACGCTGTGCAACGGCGGCTGGCTGCCGAAGTCGGTGTGCACGAAGATGAAGGGGTATCTGGCGTATGAGACGGTGGACAAGGGCTATGGCTGGTACCTGTTCCATCACCATCACAACCACGTCAGCCTGCTGCCTCCGGGTGGTCAGAAGCCGGGCGTCCAGCTGCCCAAGACCTTGCGCCACGACGGCCTGCCGTCCTCGGGTGACGGGCCCATGAGCCTTCAGCCGGTGATGCGGGCGCCGATCGCGCTCACGCCCAAGGCGATGCCGCGCTGGCAGCCCAAGCCGTAGCAGGAACTTGACGCGGTGCGGCGGAATCCCTAGGGTTCGCCGGAATCGACGCAGGCGCTGGACGCGAGGCCAATGGGGCTCGGTCGGTAGCGTCGCAATGACCTTTCGGGATGGGAGCACGACATGCGAACTTGGAAGATTGGACTGACGACTGTGGCGTTTGCGCTCGGTCTGGGCGTGGCGGCCTGCGAGAAGAGCAGCACGACCGAGGCGGCGAAGGACGCCGGGACCGGCACGGGTGGGACCACGGCCAGTGACGCGGCGACGGGTGGCGGCACGACGGCGGACGCGACCACGGGTGGCGGCACGACGGCGGACGCGACCACAGGTGGTGGCACGACGGCAGACGCGACCACGGGTGGCGGCACGACGGCGGACGCGACCACGGGTGGCGGCACGACGGCAGACGCGACCACGGGTGGCGGCACGACGGCGGACGCCACGGGTGGCGGCGCGACGGGTACGGCGCTGTCGTGGGAGAAGGACGTCAAGCCCATCATCCAGGCGAAGTGCGCGGGCTGTCACACTGGCGGCGGCAAGAGCGGCGGGCAGGCGCTGGACACCTACGCGGACTTCACGGCCAAGGCTGCAAGCTGCAACGACGGCGGCAAGCTCGAGACGGTGGGCGCCAAGGTCGCCAAGAAGGTCACGGCCACGCCGCCCTGCGGTAGCCCCATGCCGCTCGGCTCGGGCCCGCTTCCTGCGGCTGAAGGCAAGACCATTCAGGACTGGGTCGACGGCGGCCTCAAGCCCTGATCGCGGTGTCCTGTGGGGCCCGGTTGTACAATCGGGCCCGTCCCCCCAGAATCCGCGCGATGCGTGGACTCCTACCCTCGTTGCTCGTGCCGACCCTTGGCCTGACGGCGCTCGCGTGCGCTACCGGCGCGCGCTCGGCCTCTACCGACGCCGCGACCGTCGGCGACGGCGTCTTGGACTCAGGCGCCGCGAATGACGTGTCCGCTGCCTCCGACACCGCAGCGCCCGTCGAGACCCACGATTCCGTGAGCGATCCCCGACCTCCGCGCGTCTGCCGTGCCGGAAGCGCATGGACCCCGGGCCAGAAGGCCTTCACCGATCAGAGCGCGGGCCTGCGGGCCCTGGGCGTCACTGGCATCCGGCTCTCCGCGGCAGACCTCGACGGCGACGGCCGCGCGGAGCTGTCCGTGCGCTCCCATGCTCAGGGCGTACGCGACGACCCTGCGACCAGCGCCGGTCGCCTCACGTGGCTGCTCCACAACGACGGCGGGCTCGCCTTCAGCGATTGGACCGCCGCCTCCGGCTTCACCGTCACGCGCGATGGCAAGGTGGGGCGCACGGCGCATGTGGTCGTATTCGGCGACGTCGACAACGATGGCGACCTCGACGCGCTCTCCGGAGTCAACGTCAACCCCGACCCCAAGAAGGACACCGGGGATCGCACCGAGGTCCTGCTGAACGACGGCAAGGGCGGCTTCACGCTGGCCGAAGGCGGCGATGTGCGGGAGGCCAAACGGACCTGGTCGCTCGGCGGCGCGAGCTTCACCGATCTGGACCGGGACGGGCTCCTGGATCTCTGGGTCGGCTACGGGACCCTCGGCAACGACACGCTGCCCGATCGCGCCTACGTCGGCGATGGCAAGGGCCAGTTCACCGACCAGACGACGCTGCTCGGGTTGATGACCGAGCCGTGGTCGACGCTGGCGCTCATCAATGCGAACAAGGTGCACCGCAACACCTGGGGCGTCACGGCGTGCGATCTGAACGGCGACGGTGCGCCCGATCTGCTCTCGTCGAGCTACGGTCGCTTCTTCAACGGCTTCTGGCGCTCGGACGGGCAGGGCGGGCGCGTCGATGCGTCCGTGCCTGCGGGCGTCGCGGCCGACCTCGAGGTCGATTGGCGGACGAACCTCAACGCTCAGTGCTACTGCAAGCTCGTCCCTGCCGCGGCCGACTGCGCGGGCACGCCGCCACCTCCGGACTTCTTCGGCTGTACCGATCCGGCCAAGCTGCGCTGGAACCACCCCACCGATCGGGAGCCGTTTCGCCTGGGCGGCAATAATTTTTCGACCGTCTGCGGCGACGTCGACAACGACGGCGACTTGGATCTCCTCAACCTCACCATCGTGCACTGGGACGTCGGCTCGACCTCGGATCCGACCGAGCTGCTGCTCAACGACGCCAGCGGCAGCTTCAAGCGACCCGGCAACGCCACGACGGGCCTCACGCGCGACTGGAAGGGGGCGGTCGACTGGAACGCCGGCGACATGACGGGCGCGCTCTTCGACTTCGATGGGGATGGCCGCGTGGACGTCTACATCGGGAGCTCCGACTACCCCGGCACGCGCGGCTTCCTGTTCCACCAGAAGCCCGACGGGAGCTTCGAACCGGTCGCTCCCGCCGATGGGATCGACCACGCGCGCTCGCACGGCCTCGCCATCGCCGACTTCGATCGCGACGGCGACCTCGACGTCGCGGTTGGCCACGGCACCTCACGCTGCTCTGGAGATGCGACCTGCCACCCCACGGCCGAGGTGCACCTCTTTCGCAACGAGCTCGGCGCGACCGCCAACTGGCTCCAGCTTCGGCTCGTGGGTGGCCCGGGTAGCAACCGCAGCGCGATCGGCGCGCGTGTCCGCGTCACGGCCGGAGGTGTCACGCAGACCCAGGAGGTCGGCGGCGGGCATGGGCACTACGGCATCCAGCATGACCTGGTGCTGCACTTCGGCCTCGGTGCGGCGTGCGATGTCGAACAAGTCGAGGTCCGCTGGCCGGACGCCAAGGGCACGGTCGAGACCTACGGTTCACTGCGCGCCAACTACCGGGTCACCTTGACGGCAGGGCTGCCTCCCGCGTACGAAACGCCATGATCGCTTCCGGACCCGAGACGACCGAAACCAAGCCCACGCAGGCGCTCCTCGCGCTCGCCGGCAACCTCCGCTGGGCCTGGCACCGCCCGACTCTGGCGTTCTTCGAGGCGCTCGACCCGGAAGGTTTTGCAGCGGTCCGGCGCAACCCTTGGGCGTGGCTCCGCCGTGTGGGCCTGGCTTCTGCCGCCGCGGCCGTGCACGCGCAGCGCCAGGACGACGCCCTCCAGTCGCTGCACCGGGACCTCCAGAGCTACCTCGCCGGCGCAGGCTCGGCCGATGCGCCCGCCGTCGCTTACTTCTGCATGGAGTACGGCCTCACCGACGCCCTGCCCATCTACTCCGGCGGCTTGGGGATCCTGGCCGGCGATCACGTCAAGGAGGCGAGCGATCTCGGGCTCGACTTCGTCGCCGTCGGGCTCTGGTACTCGCACGGCTATTTCGCGCAAGGCGTCGACGCGGACGGCCGCCAGCTGTCGCTCCCACATCAGAACGTGCTTGCGGACTATCCGTTCGAGACCGCCCCATGGCAGCTCACCGTGGGCACGCCCGCAGGCCTGCTCGTCGCCGCAGTGCGCATGCTGCGGGTCGGGCGCGTTCTGCTCGTGCTGCTCGATCCCGACGTCCCCGACAACGGCGAGTCCGCGCTGCGGTCGCTCGCGAGCCATCTCTACGGCGGCGATTGGCTCACGCGCCTCCGCCAAGAGATCCTGCTCGGCATCGGCGGGCTGCGTGCGCTCGACCGCCTGGGCTTGTCGCAGGACCGCGTCCTTCACTTGAACGAGGGTCACTGCGCGTTCGCCTTGGCCGAGCGGCTCCACCAGGAGCAGCTGGCCGGTCGCACACCCGAGGCCGCGCTCGCGACGGTCCGCGCGCGCTCGGTCTTCACGACCCACACCCCCGTCCCGGCGGGTCACGACCGCTTTGGCCTGCACCCCACGTGGGAGCACCTCTATGCCGCCTTCGACGGGCATCGAGACTGCGCGTCGGCGGTGCTCGAGCTCGGCAAGGAGCTCGGCCGCGAGGGGACACCGTTCTGCATGACGGTCCTCGCGCTCAGTCTCACCGCGCACCGAAACGGCGTCAGCGCAATTCACGGCCGCATCACGCGCGGTATGTGGCAGGACGAGTCCATCGGACACGTCACCAATGGCGTCCACGTCCCGACCTGGGTCGCCCCCGAGATCGTCGCGCTCGGCACGCACCCGACCGAGGCGGCCGTGACCGCCGCGCGCAACGTCCTACGCGCTCGACTCGTCACCCGCATCCACGAGCGCCAGCCCGAGCTGCCCCCGCTGAGAGCGGACGTCCTCACCATCGGCTTCGCGCGCCGCTTTGCGCCCTACAAGCGCGCCACGCTCCTGCTCGCCGAGTCCGATCGCCTCGCGCGTCTGGTCACGCATCCGACGCGCCCGGTGCAGATCATATACGCCGGAAAGGCCCACCCCGCCGATCGGCTCGGCCAGGAGCTGATGCGGCTCGTGGTCACCGCGTCGCGCGATCCGCGAACGGAGGGGCGCATCCGGTTCGTGCCCGACTACGACATGGCGCTCGGCGCTGCCCTCGTCCAGGGCTGCGACGTCTGGCTCAACACGCCACGCCGCCCGCTCGAGGCCAGCGGCACGAGCGGTCAAAAGGCCGGCATGAACGGCTGCCTGAACGTTTCGGTCCCCGATGGTTGGTGGCCCGAGGGTGCGATCGTTGCGAGCGAGGCCAGTGACCACATCGGCAACGGCTGGGTCATTGGCCAAGACGTGGCTGAAGACGCCGTCGATTCGGAGCAAGATGCGGCCGACGTGGCCTCGCTGTTCCAACTGCTCGAAGACGAGATTGTCCCGCTCTTCTACGCCCAGGACGCAGGCGGCGTCAGCCTGGGCTGGGCCCGCATGGCGCGCCGGTCCATCGAGACGCTCACGCCGAAGTTCTCCGCCACGCGCATGCTGGGCGACTACATCAGCGACCTGTACCGCCCTGCCAGCCGAAAGGGAGCCTGATGTCGCGCCTGCTCGACGCCCTCGACCGCCGCGTGCTCGTCTTCGATGGCGCCATGGGCACCATGATCCACGCCGCTGCGCTCGGTCCGGCGGACTGGGGCGGCGTGCCGGACTGTCCGGAGATCCTCAACGTCACGCGCCCCGACGTCATCGAGGGCATCCACGCGGCCTACTTTGAGGCCGGCTGTGACATCGTCGAGACCAACACGTTCGGCGGCACGCCGCTCGTGCTCGCTGAGTTCGGGGTCGCCGAGCGCTGCCACGAGCTCAACGTCGCTGCGGCCCAGAACGCGCGCCGCGCAGCCGATCGCTACACCACGCCCGAGCAGCCCCGGTTTGTCTCCGGCTCGCTCGGCCCGGGCACCAAGGCGCCAAGCCTGGGTCAGGTGCCGTTCCGGGTGCTGCGCGACGCCTATCGCCAGCAGGCCGAGGGGTTGCTCGCCGGCGGCGTCGATCTGCTCCAGATCGAGACCTGCTTCGACATCCTGCAGACCAAGGCCGCGGTCCTCGGTGTTCGAGACGCGCTTGCCAACACGGGCCAGCACGTGCCCGTCATGGTCACCGTCACCGTCGAGACGGTGGGCACGATGTTGCTCGGGACCGAGGTCGCCGCCGTGCCGGTCACGCTCGAGCCCTTCGACGCCGTCGAGATCCTCGGCCTCAACTGTGCGACAGGCCCCGACCTCATGCACGAGCACGTCGTCACCTTGGCCAAGCTCTGGCCCAGGCGTCTCGCCGTGCTGCCCAATGCGGGCCTGCCCGAGAACCGGGACGGCCACGCGCACTTCCCGCTGACGCCGGCACAGCTCGCCGCCGCGCACCGCGAGTTCGTGAGCGTGCTCGGCGTCAACGCGGTCGGTGGTTGCTGCGGCACGACCCCCAAGCACATCGCCGCCGTCGTCGCGGCGATGCGCGGCCTCACTCCCGCTTCGCGGACGCCCGTGCTGGAGCCTTCCGCCACGAGCCTCTATAGTGCGGCGACCTATCGGCAGGAGCCACCGCCGCTGTTCGTCGGCGAGCGCACCAACGCCAACGGGAGCAAGCACTTTCGTGACCTGCTGCTCGCCGGCAAGTGGGACGAGATGGTCTCGCTCGCCAAGGGCCAGCAGAAGGGCGGGGCGCACCTGCTGGATGTCTGCGTGGCCTACGTCGGACGCGACGAGGTCGCCGACTGCCGCGAGGTGCTCCGCCGCTTCGCGACCCAGGTCACGCTGCCGCTCGTGCTCGACTCGACCGAGGCCCCCGTCCTCGAAGAGGCGCTCCAGTGGATCGGCGGCAAGCCCGTCATCAACTCCATCAACCTGGAGGACGGCGAGGGCAAGGCCCGCCGTGTGCTCTCGCTCTGCCGCGAGTACGGCGCCGCGGTCGTCGCGCTCACCATCGACGAGCGCGGCATGGCCAAGGACGTCGACACGAAGGTCGCCGTGGCCAGGCGGCTCTACGCGCTCTGTCGCGAGTACGGCGTGCGCGCCCACGACATCTTCTTCGACCCGCTCACGTTCACGCTCGGCGCCGGTGACGCCGAGTTCCGCAAGGCGGGCGTCGCCACCATCGAGGCCATCACGCGCATCAAGGCCGAGCTGCCCGGCGTCAATACGCTGCTCGGGGTGTCGAACATCTCGTTCGGCCTCAAGCCCGCCGCCCGTCACGTGCTCAACTCGGTGTTCCTGCACCACGCGGTGCAGGCCGGGCTCGACGCGGCGATCGTGCACGCCGCCAGCATCACGCCACTGTTCAAGATCGATCCCGAGGCGCGCCGGGTGGCCGAGGATCTGGTCTTCGACCGCCGCGTGGACGGCGTTGACCCGCTGCACGCGTTCATGGCGCTCTTCGAGGGCGTCAAGGCGCAGCGGGCCGAGGTCCGCGTCGACGCGCCGGTCGAGGAACGTCTCCCGCGACACATCGTCGACGGCGAGCGCGAGGGGCTCACCGCGGCGCTCGATCAGGCCATGGCCCAGGGCCTGACGCCGCTCGAGATCATCAACCGCTTTCTGCTCGCGGGCATGGCGACGGTCGGCGAGCTCTTTGGCTCGGGCCAGATGCAGCTCCCCTTCGTGCTCCAGTCCGCTGAGGTCATGAAGGCGGCCGTCGCGCACCTCGAGCCGTTCATGGACAAGGTCCAGGGCTCTGAGCGCGGCACCATCGTGCTCGCGACCGTCAAGGGTGACGTGCATGACATCGGAAAGAACCTTGTAGATATTCTGCTGACCAACAACGGCTACAAGGTCGTCAACCTGGGCATCAAGCAGCCGATCGAGGTCATCTTGGAGGCCGCCGAGCGCCACGATGCGCACGCTATCGGGCTCTCCGGGCTCCTGGTCAAGTCGACCGTCGTCATGAAGGAGAGCCTCGAAGAGATGAACCGGCGCGCACTCACGCGGTGGCCGGTGATTCTGGGCGGCGCCGCGCTGACCCGCCGCTACGTCGAGGACGACCTGCGTAGCCGGTTCACCGGGCAGGTCTACTATGCCTCGGATGCCTTCGACGGGCTCTATCTCATGGACGAAATCGTCGACCCCGAGAAGCCGCGCAAGCTCACCGCCATCGGCCAGCGCCCGGTCCGAGAGGAGGTCGACGACGCCCTCGAACAGGCCGATCTCTCGGTCTCCGACGACGTCCGCAGCGACCACCTCCTCGTCTCGGGCGCCGATGTCCCGGTGCCTGCGCCGCCGTTCTGGGGCGCGCGCGTGGTCGAGGCGGTCCCACTCGACGAGGTCGTCGCCCACGTCAACACGCGCGCCCTCGGTCGCGGCCAGTGGCAGTTCAAGCAGGGCGCGCTATCGCTCGAACAGTACGAGGCGCTGGTTCGCGACACCGTTGAGCCCTTGTTTGCCGAGTGGACCGAGCGCTGCCGCAGAGACGCGCTGCTCCAGCCGCAGGTGGCCTATGGTTATTTTCCCTGCAACGCCATGGGCAACGAGTTGGTGATCTGGCGCGAGCCGGATGGTCGAACCGAGCGGCTCCGTTTTAGACTCCCGCGGCAGCGCAAGAACAAGCGACTGTGCATCGCCGATTACTTCGCGCCGCTCGGCTCAGGCCAGGTCGACGTCGTCGCGCTCACGGCCGTGACCGTCGGGCCACGCGCGTCGGAGGCGGCGCAGGCGCTCTTTCAGGCCAACAAGTACACGGACTATCTTTACCTGCACGGCCTCTCGGTCGAGTGCGCCGAGGCGCTCGCCGAGTGGGTGCATCGGCGCGCGCGGCTGGAGCTCGGCATCGCGTCCGATGACGGCGCCGCGGGTCCAACGGACTGGTTCAAGGGACGCTATCGTGGCGCGCGGTACTCGTTCGGCTACCCCGCGTGCCCGGCGCTCGAGGACCAGGGCCCGCTGCTGGAGCTGCTCGGCGCCGAGCGCATCGGGCTCTCGCTGACCGAGGAGCACCAGCTCGTACCCGAGCAATCCACGACGGCGCTCGTGGTGCACCATCCGCAGGCGCATTACTTTCGGGCGTAGCCGAGTCGCCGCACTCCCTCGACCTCTATTCCTCGGCCCGGAAGGGGTTCCGCACCCGCACCGGTCCAAACCGGGCGCCGTCCTGCAGGTCCTCCGACCAGAGTGTCGCACAGTCGCTCGCGCGTGCGCCGGCGACGATGAGCGCGTCGTACCAGGACACGTTCCGGCTTGCCGCGAGCGAGAGCGCATCGCGTACGAGCGCCTCCGTCCACGGGACCTGGCACATCGGAAACAGAACCGCATCCAGATAGGTGCCGAGTTCTGCCGCAGTCAGTGGCCGGCTGAACTTGCGCATCGCGACGTTGGTGAACTCGTGAATGACCTGCGCCGAGATGCGGCCCGTGCCGGAGCGCAAGGCGTCGCGAATCAAGGCGAGCGCCCGCGCCTGCTTGTCGGGCGCGGTGCCATCGAAGGAATACACCAGAACATTGGTATCGATGAACGCCAGCGTCATCGCTCGTTCGCTTCGTCACGCGTGAAGTGTCGGCCGGCCGTGATATGCGAAAGTGACGCCATGACCTCATCGAAGCGAGCGGCCCGGGACTCGGAAGAGACGTAGGCCTCGAGCCAGCTTCTAAAGACCTCATTCAACGTGCGACCCTCAGCCTGGGCCTTGGCGCGCGCGCTCGCGATGGCAGTCGGGTGCGCGGAGAAAGTGACATTTTGCAGCATCGGTCCTCCCTCGCGGACCGTACACGAGCGTCGTGTACACGTCAACGCCTGCCGTCCGATGAAGCCGCCCTTGTTCAACGTATCGGGCAGTGGGATGGCCGCGTCGTCCTTGGCGTGCATCTGCCAATTGACGCGGGCCATGCGCGCACGTAACCTGTGAACATGAACCTGACCCTCTCTATCGATGAAGCCCTGGCGGAGCGGGCACGGGCCGTTGCTGCGGGCCGCGGCAAGAGCCTGAATCAGCTCGTGCGTGACCTCCTCGAGGCCGAGACGGGTGTTCACAACGGCGCGGCTCGCGCGCAGGTCCTCGACGAGTTGTGGGCGTCGTCCACCGGCCGCTCCGGGGGCGTGCGCATCCGGCGGGACGATGCGTATGAGGACCGGCTGAAGTGAGCGTCTTCTTCGACTCCAATATTCTGCTGTACGCCGACGATGGCGACGCCGGAGCGAAGACCGAAATTGCCCGCGATCTCTTGCGCCGCTCGATGTCGGAGCGTACCGGCGTCGTCTCGACTCAGGTGTTGCAGGAGTTCTACGTCAACGCGAGGAGGAAGCTGAAGCTCGATGGAGCCGCTGCCCGCGCGCGTATCGAGGTGTACCTGACCTTCGACGTCGTGACCGTGAGTCCTTCTCTGGTGCTCGCGGCCGTAGACCTCAACCGGCTCGACTCCGTGTCCTTCTGGGACGCTCTCGTCATCCGCGCGGCTCAGCTCGCCGGCTGCGACGTCCTCTACTCCGAGGATCTGCAGGCCGGCAGGAGGTTTGGCGGCGTGCGTGTCGTCAATCCATTCGCGTGAGTTGCGCCACAGGGTTGGCGCCAGCGAAGCTCGTGCCGCGAACGGTCGCACAGCCGTCTGCACACACACCCTGCGTCCATCCGCCGTGACGGGACCATGCCTACTCCGCGACCACCAGCTGCCCGATGAAGTTGCCCTTGTTCAACGTATCCGGAAGCGGGATGACCGCGTCGTCCTTGGCGCGCACCCAGTAGATCGGGCCCATGTGGCAAGCGATGTAGACGTCGCCACCGACGGTCGCATCGAGGCGGGCGCCGAAGCCGGGCACCCACGGTCGGACCTTCAGCTCCTTGCCGCTCGTGTCGTAGGCCCGCGCCCGGCTGCGGCGCTTCTTCCAATCGACGTCCTGCCAGAGCGTCCAGATGAGCCCGTCGCGCCCCCGATGCAGCGAGACGATCTTCTCGTCGGCGGGCACCGGCGTCTGGATGAATGGCACGGGCGCCTTGCCGGCCTCGTAGACGAGCGCCTTGCGGATGAGGTCGGTCGTCTTCTCCTGGGTCGAGACGAGGGCGCGCGTTGCCGACAGCATGACGAGGTCTTTCACGCGGCCTTGGCACGGGCCGCCGACCTCGCCGTACGGCTTGCATGTGTTCGAGCACGTGGCCCCGGGACAAACCGGGTGCTGCAGCAACGGCTTCGCCCACACGAGCGGGAGAGTTACCTCACTCCAGTCAACGGTAACCGGAGGGTCCAAGTGTGCTGCCTCCGTGCACCCTCTCTGCGCAAAGTAGAACGTGCCGTCGAGGAAGTCGATGCTCTCAGGTATCGCGACTGTGCCGGGCATGGGATGGTCGCTGGTTCGGTCTTCGTTGCAGAACTTCTCGCCTACGGGGGCCATCATGAAGGGTCGTTTCACCGGTCCTACGACCGCAGAGGAGGACGTCGGGTGGGATAAAGACGAGGCCTCCCGAGCACTGGGTATAGTCCCCGGGGATCGGCAGCGGTTTCCCGTCCGTGCCACGAATCTGGACGTTGCCGCCGCTACCGAGGTACGCCAGGCGTGCGAGCCCGGCCCAGTCGGTGCCCGGTGGCGTGTCCAAGCCCCAGTCGATCGTGCACTCCTGCGGGTTGACTGGTAGGGGCGGCGGGCAGAGCTACACGTGCGGATTGTCATGGCTCGACTCCGAGTCCAGTTGTGACCCACGCGAGGCACGATGTGAGGGGGTGCAGATCCTCGTCAAGGCGAGTCAGCGTGATGTCAGGATTGCCGTCAAAGCCGATGTACACGGTGTCCAGGTGAGTCTTGATGAACGTGGGTGACCCCCAGGCCGAGTGGAATGGTTTGGCCACCTCGGAGACGGCCCCTGCTTCCGACATCGACAGGACCCTTCCAGACTGCTCCTCTGACCACAGTCGCTCGATCAATAGCAGCACGCTTCCGTCGTCCCGCGGCGCCAGATCCAGGACACGCTCAGACTGAAGGAGTCCGACCTTGCCAACCCTTGCGCAGGGCCCTTCGAGCGGCGCACGGATGACGGTCCATTCCGTGGGTCCCGAACCGTCGGCGTCAGTCATGGCCCACAGTACGTGAGCGTCTTCGGAGATCGTGGCGCTGCTGAACCTGGGCAACGACGTTGTTTGGACCTCACACGTGGCCGAGACGACAGACTGTCCCACGGTAGCGAAATACGACAGTGCCGCGAATACTGACTGTGACATCTGCCGTATCGCGGTCCCCGCAGCAATATTGCCTCGGATGGCTGGAGATCTCGCAGACTTGTCGGTGCCGATGATCGAATCGTCCACGTGAGATGTGATATCGTCGCCGAGCATCGAGAAGTTGAACCGTCCGGTTTCTCCCGCGCCGACGCCTACGACTCGGCCGCCTGCAGAGAGGTCGTCTGCCCACTCGCCGACGGCCCGTGCAATTCCTGCTTCATCGATGAACCAGACTCGAAACGAAGCATCGGTCGGTTCAGCTTTCAATTAACCCCACGTCAAGACTTGAGCTGCGCGGGATGGGCTGGTGTCGGCCATGATCCACAGAGCGTAGGCAATTGCTGCCGTTGCTGCCAAACGAGCTGAACCCATCGGCGCGGCACTACCCCTTCGCCAGCGCATCCCAGCTCTCATGTGCCCGGCTCGAGCGCAAGTCCGCTGTTGGCCCGCGATAGGCACAACGTCAAAGGCTGCAGGTCCCCATCAAGGCGCGTCAGCGTGATCCCTGTGTTGCCGTCGAAGCCAATGTAAATGCTCTTCAAGTGCGTCTTGACGAATGTGGGTGGGCCCCAGGCTGGGTGGAATGGCTGGGCTACCTCGGAGATGACCCCAGCTTCTGTCATCGACAGGACCCTTCCGGAGTGCTCCTGTGACCCCTGACGCCTGATCAAGAGCAACACGTCTCCATCGTTCCAGGGTGCCAGATCAACGACGGACTCGTGCAGCACAAGTTCGAATTGACCAACCCTGCCGCATGGTCCATCGAACGGCGCACGAATGACCGTCCATGCCGTGGGACCCGAACCATCGGTCTCCGTCATGGCCCGCAGAATGTGTGCGTCGTCAGTGATGGCGGCGCTGCTGAATCTGGGCAATGACGCAGTCTGGACTTCACAGGTCGGTGTGGCGGCGAGCTGTCCCACTGTCGCGAAATACGCCATCGTTGCGAACGACGACGGCGACGTGTCTCTTGTCACGAGCATTGCGGCGGTGTTGCCTCGAATCACCGGAAGCGCCGCAAACCCACCAGGGCCAATGGCTGAGTCATCGACGGTGGAAACGACGTCATCCCCGAGTCTCGAGAAGTTGAGCCATCCGATTCCACTCTCCGTCCCACCGACGACGCTGCCGTCCGCGGAGAGATCGTCGGCGGGCACGCCAACGGCACGTGCAGCCCCGGTTTCGCTGATGAACCACGCTCGAAACGGTGCGTCGGGTGCCTCTGCCGCCAGGCGAGCGCTCGCCAAGACCCTGGCCGCGCCAGATGTGGTCGCGTCGGCCATCATCCACAGCGCGCATGCAACTGCGGCCGACCCCGTCATGCGCGTTGATTCGATGGCCATGGGGGGCTAGCCCTTCGCCAGTGCCCTGAGCGTGGGCTGCCGGGGCACCAGCACTGCCGGACACGGACCTAACATGGCGACCGCCGTGCCCCCGACGTATGGTGCGGGTAGCGAGTTTTCAAATTCGACGTCCGACATCGCCAGGCAAACCACCGCGATGTCGGCGATACCGGAGTAGGGGAGGCCGAGCTGGGATGGCTTCGAGAACCCCTTTATGCTCCCAGCGACGTGCAGGCCACCGACAGTCAAACACACGCTATCCCCGATCTGCAATGGTGCGCCGACGAGGTCGGCGAGAGCATAGAACTCGATCTTGCCGGGTACAATTTCGACCGCAGGGATCGACTTTCCCCATTTCGAGTCGGCCTTGGCCAGAATAACCACTGCGTGCGGACTCCCGCCGAACTGGAGCCAGCCGTTCGTCCGGACGTCACGCAGCAGGGGCGGCACTGGGCTCCCAGTCACGTGCTTCGACATCCACGTGTCGGCATCCGGATGCATGATCACCCAGCCCAGCGGCTGGCCCTTGCTATACCGGGCGTTGAAGATCACGTCGCCGTGCCGGTAGCGCTTGCGGTCGGTCGGCAGCGGACTCGGCAGGCCGGTCGTCTCGTTGACCTCCCAGTCACGGATCTCGATCGTGCGCCCCTGGAGCCCGAGCGCGCTGGAAGCGGGCGCGCGACTCATGGCCAGCCCCACCGTGGAGCCCGGGACGCTGCCGTTCGGGACCGGTCGGGAGGCCGTCGGCGCACTGCCGGCGGCAAACTCCGCACGGAAGACCTCGGCCAGTCGCACAATGCCCACATTCAGCGAGTCGACCGCCACGCGCCCCTCTTCGCCGCGCACGAACGCGACGTTGTCCCCCGCGTGGATGCTGCCGTGCACGTTGTGGACATCGACCGAGACGAGCGAGCCGGATCTTGGTGACACGTCGACCAGCGCGCGCTCGCCGAGCAGGAATGTGTTGGTCTTGAGCCAGCCATGTTCGAGCGTCACGTGCAGGTCGGGCGCTTCTTTGGCGAAGAGGAGTCCCTGACCAAAAAAGCGGGTCGGGTTGCCGAGGTCGGCGGTCCGGACGGCGTTCCACGCGACCGGATCGATGCTGTGCAGCCAGTCGGCGGCGCCGGCCGGCAGTGTGTCCCAGAAGTAAGAGTCCGAGACCCAGCTGAAGTGGCTAAGCGTGAGCGTCGAAGGGAGGTCGACAGCGGCCTCGAGCCCGACGGCGGGCGGGTTCGGGACATGTGTGAGGACCGTGTCGCGTTCTGCCAGGCCGCTGACGCGTCGGCTAGGCAGCGTCTGGATTCTCGCCGGACTGGGCTGGGGCGGAGCTGGACTCACCGGCGTCTTCGACGCGCCGATGGCGTCTGGCTTCAAGGCGGTGGCCGTTGGAGCCGCCGTGGCGGTCGACACTGGGTCTCCAAGCCGGATCGCGAAGCCGCCGATGCTCTCGAAACGGACCCCATCGAGCCACGCCGACACGTCACCCTCGCCAAGGACGATGGCGTCTCCCAGGCAGCCCGCCAGCCCGACGTGCTCGAGATCGAGCCGCTGTCTGCGCTGCGACCCACACGCAATCAACGTGGTGACAGGCTTGCATCTCTCGATGGCTCCGACGAGCGACAAGCGCGTGAGCCTGGCCTCGTCCCATCGCGACTCCACGCCAAATCCCTGGCCCAGGGTCAGCAGGGGGAGCGCACTGCCATCGCCCAGCGACCGGCCGGCGACGATGAAGGAGGCCCCGATGCCTTCCCCCTCCAGGGAGACGCCGGGCGGCACGAAGAGCGAATGCACGACGCAGACGCCTGGCGGGAGCAGGAGAATAGGGCGCTCGCGCGGCGTCGCAGGACCCGGCGGGGCGTCGTCGGCAGGGACCGTGCCGTTGGCCACGTCGTAGAGTGCATTCTGCAGATCGTCGGTCACATCGACGAGCGCGCCGTTCTCGTCCCAAACGTGGTGACCCAGAACGTATCGCCACTTCCACGCCGCGATCCAACGGAGCGCCGACATCACCGGCGTCCGACGTAGCGGTCCGATTCCAGGGATCTTGGCCTCGGTCGACGCGCCGCTGAGCACGGCAACGGTATCGACGAGGACCTTGGCCTCCGCCTCCGGGACCGCCGCCTGTGATTGCTGGGTGCAGGTCTTCATGGCGACCGCGTCGAAGGTCCGGATGAGGAGGTGGACGCCCACGCCGCCAATCTTGCTCGGAATCCGGTGCAGGACATCATATTTGTGGCGCTTGCCAGTGAACTTGCGCCCGTTGGGGGGCGCGACGCTCAGCTGATAGCCAGGCACCGCGGCCATCGTGGCCAACAGTCACTCGAACCGTCGGCTGCATTACGGTGCGCATGGCTTCCCCTCCGGCGGCGTGCCTCGCGCAACGCTCGCCCGCGCCTTCGCCAACCACGACGTCGCAACAACGCTGTCGTTGACGCTGGTCGCCGACCGTGGCCCGTGGACTGGGGGCGTGTCGAGAACTTTCCTCACTTGGCCTTCACTTTTTTCGATGGTCTTCACGTGCAGCGATCAGGCGGCCCGCGCCCACGTTGGTGATGAGCCACTGGTCGTCGAACGCGAACGGCAACTCCAGCAGCGTCGCGCCACCGGCGCGCCGGTGGCGGGTCGACGCGGGTCGCGCCGCCGTGTCCTTCGAAATCGACGACTGGTGATCCGCAGAAAACAAGGTTATATTGCTATCGTGGACCAGCAACTTCTCGACATCCTCCGCGCAGACAACCCCTGGCTGGATGGCTCGACCCTGAGTGGCTACGCCCTTCCAACACACCTCTTGGCTCGAAGCGTCGCGGCACCATTTCGCACGCGAGTCGCCGAGGTCGACCGGGCGCACCTCGTGATTGGCCCGCGGCAGGTGGGCAAGTCGACGCTCATCCGGAAGACGCTCTTCGATCAGAACGTGACCTCGCTGTACTTGGATTGCGAGCAGCGATCCGTGCGCGCGCTCTGCGAGTCCGCTCCTCTCTTCCTCGACGTGATTCGGAATCTCGTTCCCCCGGGCACGCCGCTCTACTTCGACGAGATCCAGCATCTCGACGAGGCGGCGCTTTTCCTCAAGGGCCTCGTCGACCGAAAGCCTGGCGCTCCGGTGATCGCGACTGGCTCTTCCTCTTACCATCTGCGAAGCGCGACGCGGGAGTCGCTGGCCGGACGGGCGACCCGTACGCGTGTTCTGCCCTTCGCGCTGCAGGAGGTGATCGCGGACCTCAGCGACCCTCCGCTGCTGATTCGACGCGCGCTCAGCGACGAGCGACTCGACCGAATGCTGCGCTACGGGGGCTACCCTCGGGCGTGGCTCGACGCGCGACCCGAGGTCGTGCTGGCCGAGCTCGTGGACGCCTTCGTCCTGCGCGACGCGAGCGATCTCTACCGTGTCGCCCGTCCGGACGCCTTTCGCCGCCTGATGGTTCTGGTCGCTGGACAGGCCGGGAGCCTGGTCAACCTGTCGGAATGGGCCTCGACCCTCGGCATCAGTCGCGATACGGTCGCGAGCTACCTCCAGATTCTCGAGGACTCCCACGTCTGCCACACCCTGCGTCCATTCGCCGGCGGAAAGCGGGTCGAGCACACCAGTCGTCCCAAGGTGTTCCTCGTTGATGTCGGCCTCCGCAATCGCCTCGTCGGTGACTTTCGCCCCTTCATTGAGCGGGTCGATCGCGGAGCCGTCGCCGAGCAATGGGTCTTCAGCGAGCTGTTGAAGGGCCTGCCCGACGACGCCACCCTTCACTTCTGGCGCTCGGCAGGGAACGCGGAGGTGGACTTCGTCGTCGTTCGAGGCGATCACGTGGTCGGTGTCGAGGTCAAGGCGAGTGCTTTGGAGCGCCCGGCGTTGACGCGCAGCGCGCGGAGCTTCATCGATGCCTATTCCCCCGGCGAGTTTTGGGTGGTCCACCGCTCCGGCGCCATGACGACCGAGGTCTGCGGCCGCACCGTCGTCCGGCATGTCCCCATGGTCGACCTCCTCAGCGACTCGACGGCGTTGGAGTCCGCACTCGCTCCTATTCGTTGTCCGTGACGGGACCACGACCACTCCGCGACCACGCGCTGTCCTCTACGCAGCTGCGGGAACGTCGAACCCTTCCGCGACCGCGGCCGCGGAGAGTCGCGCATCACAGGTCAACAGTGTCCATCCCTGCGGGCGCTCTCCAGCAAGGACCAGGGCGGCCGCAAGCTGAAGGGCGTCGGCCACGCTGAGCGGGTGAACAGCCAGCAGGCGGTCTGCACGGTGGCGAACGACGTCGAGCGCATCGACCTCGATCCACTGCTCTTCCAGGTCTCGCAGGCGTACCATTGCCTTCGGCAGGTCGTGTCGCTCCAAGTCACCGGACCGCACACGGCGTTGCAACGCAGAGGTCGCTTCCGTCCGAGTCAGGGCCCAGACGGCGACCACGGGATCTTCCGAGTAGATCGCGCGGTGGGCACTGCTGCTGACCTCTTCCACCAACAACGGCAGCACGGCGGACGTATCCCAGAACTTCATCGAGCGCTGCGCTCGTCAGCGATGGTCGCGGCGATGCGTGGACCCCGAAGAGGCGGACCGACTTGGAGGAGCCCCAGGACGCATCGACCCGTCCCGCGGCGAATCAGCCCCCGTCGCTCGAGGTCGCGCAGGTGCGCGTCCATCGCCTCGCCCTCGCTGGTGGGTGCGTCCGTCGGGATGAGGTCGGCGACCGGACGTCCACGCACGAGGATGCGAACGCGCGCTCCGTCGCGTACCTGTTCAACGTACTCCGAGAGGTGGTCCCCGAGCCCACCAAGACCGGCCGCCCCCACATGGCCAAACCAGCCCACCCGCTGCGACCAAGCAAGTCCCATCGACCCTCCGGAGCCGGCGGCCGACCGCCTGTCCAGGATTGCGACGTAGTGGCGGAGGACGTCAGCCGCCCCCACGACGGCGACTCCAAGCGCAAGCACTCGTTGAACTGGCGGTGAGCGGTCCGGTCAAGGACCGTCGTCCGTCTGACAATACAGTCCCTCATCGCGGGCCGGGTACCGCACGACGCCGGCGAAGCACATCTCGTTCAGCGTGCTGTCGCCGAAGGTGACGACGCGGTCGGTCGCGTTGTTCCACGTGCACGTGACCTCGAGCCGTTCCCCCGCCCGTACGAGCGTCGGCTCGATGGCGTAGTGGCGCTGATCGTCGAACGCGAAGGGCACGTCCAGCAGTGTCACGGCGCCCCCATGCCCGTGGTGAGTGACCCGCAGGCGCGTCCCGAGCAGGTGCATGTGCGGCCAGAGATGCGTAACCGTGGCGTCCGCTCTGAACTGGCACCGGCCGGTAGCGGTGGTGACGCTGTGCGGCCGGATTTCGAAGCGGGACGTCCCGGCAAGGAGCATCTCGGCCTCCTCGGTGACACGTCCTGCCGGCACGGTCTGCACCGCGATCCCGGAGGTCCCGGACAAGGGGTCCAGATGGGCATTGAGGAGGTGAACGTTCACGAGCACCTGGGCGCCGGCGGGGATGCGCATGGCGACTCCGGGCGGGAGCTCGAGCGAGCCCGCGGTCGTGCCCGAGGCGAAGAGCAGCACGTCGCTGAGGGTCCCGGGCGCGCATCGGAAGGCACCGTCGGCGCCGCCCGCGGCCAGCGTGCCCAAGATGTGGTGCGTCCCGACCGGGGCGATCGCGCGAAAGCTCCGCACAAGCACGTCCCCTGGGACCGTCGCCACGGCGCACATGAACTGCTCGTCGCCGGGCGCGACCATCCAGTCGACCGTGACGAGAGGCTCCCAGGTCCCATCGACCGGACCTTCGATGGCGCTCGGCCCTTCGGCCCCGCATCCGGCCACGAACAACAGCGTGAGCGCCAGACGTGACGTCACGGCGCGAAGACCGCGATCGGGGCTGAGCCTGCCGGCACCTCGTCATCCCCGATGCTCGCCTCGGCCCCACTGCCGAGCCGGCCTCTCAGGCCCAGGCCCCAGCAACGGACGACGCCAGACTGGAGGAGCGCGCACGTGAAGCCGTCGCCAGCGTCGATCTGCACCGCACTCTCGCCGAGCTGAACGGCGCCGGCCGCCGCAGGGGCTCGTCGTCGCCGACCGAGAGCGTGTTCCCGTACCCGAGCGCGCCGTGGGCACCGTCACCCCAGCAGCGGACCGCGCCCGAGAGGGTCAGCGCGCAGGTATGGCGGTGTCCCGCCGCGATTCGCGTGACCACCTCGCCGAGCTGGACGACCGCCGCCTCCGCCGCGTGTGGTGCGGAGTGGGTCTTCCCGGTGCCGAGGGCCCCGAAGCCGCCCATGCCCCAGCAGCGCACCGCACCTTGAGCCGTCAGCGCGCAGGTGTGCCGGTCGCCTGCGGCGAGCTGGACCACGGGCTCGCCGAGGTCCAGGACCCCGACCGCGGTCGGGGCCTCGTCGTCGCCGACGTTGTCCACTCCCCCGGTGCCGAGCGCCGGCGCGTGGCCCCAGCAACGTACGTCCCCGCCCTGGAGCAGCGCGCAGGTGTGGTCGCAGCCGGCTTCGAGCGCGATGGCCACCGTCTTACCGAGCGGGACCTCGCCGAGCCAACCGCCGGTTTTGGTCGCAAAGCCATAGCCCAAAGCGCCCGCCGGTGAGCTTCCCCAACACTTGACGCTCCCCTTGGCGGTCAGCGTGCACGAGTGCTGGTTGCCCGCGGCGAGTGCCTGGAACGGAGCGCTCGCATAGATGATCGCGTCTCCGGCCTCCGCGGGCGTCTCGTCGTCTCCAATGGTCTGGGGGTGGCTGTCGCCACGGCCGAGCGCGAGGTCGCTGCCGTTGCCCCAACAGCGAATTCGGTTGGCAGAGAGCAAGGCGCACGTGTGGCGTGCCCCGGCGACGAGGGCGACGACGGTCCCTCCGACGTCGACGAGGCCCGCGTCGGTCGGCGGCTCGTCGTCCCCGATGTCCCACGGGTGCGCGTAGCCGAGCTGACCGGACTCATTGGCTCCCCAGCAGGCGACGGCCCCCTGGGGAGAGAGCGCGCACACGTGCGCCCCACCCACGGCGATGGCCGCGACGTGAGCCTTGCCACTGCTGGGCGTCGCCACGGGCAGAACTTCGGGTGCGGTTGGAACGACGGCTACCGGCGTGGCTCCGGCAGCCGGTGGCGCTTCGGACGGCGCTGGGCCACCGCTCGAGGCGGTCCCGGCGTCCGGTGCCGATTCGGTCGCGGCTTGCTCGAGGACGAAGTGGCAGCCAGAGATCAGGACGCTGAGAAGCGATACGGTCAACGGTCGAAGATGCATGGGATCCTCCCTTGGCTCTGAGTTGCCTTCAGTCTGGCGGCACGCGGGTCCCATATACAAGCGAATGATTTTCATGAGTTTTGGTGACGAATCGGCACGGATCCCCGCCGCGCGCCGTGATAGCTTCGGCGCGGGGCACTCAATGGAGATCACCGACCTTCGTTACTTCCACCACGTCGCCGTGACGCGCAGCTTCGCCCGCGCAGCCGAACTCGCGTGCATCTCCCAATCGGCCGTCAGCAAGGCTGTTCGCCGTCTAGAGGAGGAGCTTCAGACCCCGCTGTTCGAGCGGACCACCCGCCGCGTGGTCGTCACCGAGGCCGGTCGCATCCTCCACCGGCACTGCGAGGCGCTCTTCGAGGATCTGGAGAGCCTGAGGCGAGAGATCGAGAGCGTCACGGACACGGCCACCGGCGTCCTGTGGATCGGCGCCATGGAGGTGTTCTCGATCTTTGCGCTCCCCAATGCGGTCATCGCGCTCCTGGCGCGGCACCCGGGGATGCAGGTCCGGTGCGTGACCATGACGCCGGACGAGATGCAGGACGAGCTCCTTCACGGGCGGATCGACGTGGGTCTCATCGTGGGCGACGCCCCAAACGCTCAGCTCCGCTACCACGCCCTTGGGAGCACTGGAGCGAGCCTCGTGTGTAACCCGCAGAGCCCGCTCGCCCAGTCACCAGTGCCCGACGCCGCAACGCGCGCCGAGACGGCGTTCGTCTCGCTCGCGTATTTCCGCTCCGGAGCTCACCCCATGGGCCCCACCTGCGTCATCCCTGACTACGGCAGGCCGGGACCGACCGTCGATTCGCTCAGCGCGGCGACCCAGTTCATCCTCGATGGCCCCTTCGCCGGCTATCTGCCCGAGCTCGCCATCCACTGTCAGCTCAATCACGGGGAGCTCATCCGCGTGCCCACGGCCGGGCCGCAGCGAGAGCTCAGGCTCGGCGCGTTGACGGCGCAGTCGCCGCCGCGGTTGGCGACGGTGACGCTGCTGGAGTGCCTTCAGACCATCATCGCCGAGGCCGCGATCCGGTCCTGCGGCCGGCGATGACTGCCCGCAGCGCTGCGCAACTATCGCATTTGAAAAAATCTACCTCGGCTCGAAATGGAACCAAGTCTGCCGGGGTCGTCCTTGGGCCGAATCGATGGTATAATCCATAGCCGTCGTGACCGACCAAAGCACCGTCTACCCGCCGTCACGCGACACGTACGTGCTCCTCGGGGCCGTGACCGATGTCGAGGGCCGCCGATTCCTGGACCTCGGGTGCGGCAATGGCCTCGTTGGCGCCTACGCCGCGGCCATGGGCGCCGACGTCGTCTGTGCGGACGTGAACCCCGACGCCGTTGCCCACGCCTCGGCGCGCGCGGAGGATATGGGCGTGGTCGTGACGGGCCTGGTGAGCGACCTGTTCGGGCGCGTCGAGGGTCTCTTCGACGTGATCACGTTCAACCCGCCCTACCTGCCGACGTCACGTCTCAACCTCAAGGGACCCTGCGCCACGTGCCAGTGGCCCTCCTGGGAGGAGGGGCCGGCGCGGACCTTTCGGTGCCGCAGCCCGAAGTGGCTGGCCTATGACGGCGGACGGAAGGGTCGCGAGCTCACCGATCGCTTCATCGAAGGCGTGGGCCGGCACCTGGCGCCGGAAGGGCGCGCGCTGCTCATCGCTATCGCCGACAACGACGTCCCGGATCTCCTGCGTACGGCGAGTGGCCGCGGCCTGACCGGGAAGATCGTCGACGAGTGCGAGGCGCCGGACGAGACGCTGTTTCTGGTCGAGCTGCGGCACAAGAAGCGCCGCTTCTGGCAGCGCGCATGAGGGCGGCCAACCCTTACTCGAGCCCGCTGGAGCTCTTCGCCGATGCCTGTGAGCTCGCGCGCACACGGCTTCGGCTGCGCATCGTGCGACGCCGCCTCGAGGAGCGCACCGTGCTCGGCGAAGCGGGCGGCGGTGACCTCGAAGGCTCGCTCGCCACGCTCGATCGCGAGCACACGGAGCGCCAGATCGCCGTTCAGGCGCGGCGCGACGCGACCCATCCCGAGGTCCTTGGCATCGCCTCCCTCGCGCGGGCCTTCGGGCTCGATGCGTTCGAGTGCGAGCTGGTCGTGCTCTCGGTTTGCGCCGTGCTCGATCCGCTCATCCCGCAGCTCCTGGCGAAGCTTCACCAGGACGGCTCGCGCGATTACCTCGACCCGGACGGCGCGATCGCCTTCCTGACCGACTCGATCGAAGACCAGATCGACGCGCGCCGTCGGTTTGATGACGGCGCGCCGTTGTTTGCTCACCGCGTCCTGGTCCTGCAGGACGCTCGGTACGCCCGCAAGCGCATGCGCTTCGAGCTGCGGCCGAGCCCGGGCACGCTGCGGGCGTTGCTCCGCGAGGCGGCCGTGGAGAACCCGCTCGCCGGCTTCTGCGAGATCGTCGAGCCGTCCGAGCGCCTCGATCGCGTCGTGCTGCCGGAGCCGTGGAAGAGCGAGGTCGTGAACCTGGTCACGCACCATCGCACGACCGACGTCGCCGGGAGCGGCCTCACGCTGCTGTTCTCCGGGCCCCCGGGCACGGGCAAGACGCTCTTTGCCCGCGCGCTCGCCCGCGAGGTCGGTCGACCTCTGTTGCTGGTAAACGTCGGCGCGCTGTTGTCCGATCACACGCAGGTGCTCGGCCGAATCGATGCCGTCTTCTTCGAGGCCACGCTCCGCGGCGCCATCGTCTTCCTGGATGAGTGCGAGGCGCTCTTCGTCCGCGAGATGGCGCAGTTCTACGAGAGTTTGCACGCGCTCGAGGCCTTCGCGGGCGTCATCTTTCTCGCCACGAACCGTCCGGTCGAGCTCGATCCGGCCATCGAGCGCCGGATCACCTACATCGCGCGGTTCACGGTTCCGTCAGCGCCCCTGCGCGAGCGGATTTGGCGCCTGCACCTTCCCGAGGATGTCGCCATCGCACCGGATGTCGAGCCGGCGGAGCTTGCCGAGCGCTTCGATCTCGCCGGAGGACACATCAAGAACGCGGTGGGGCTCGCGCTCAACCACGCGCGCGCCGAGGCTGTCGGTGGCCGTCCCGTGGTGCAGCGGGCGCATCTGCTCGCCGGCGCGACCCGGCAGGTCCGTGGACGCGACGTCGAGCTGACGGGCGAGCCGGGGGCCCGGCCTGCCCTCAGCCTGGACGACCTGGTGCTGCCCAGCGAGACGCGGGAGTCCATCGTGGAGATCCTCGATGCCTGCCGCAACCAGGATCGGCTGCTGCGAGACTGGGGCTTCGGTGCGCGGCTGGTCACCGGTCGTGGCCTCGTGTGCCTCTTCGACGGCGAGCCGGGCACCGGCAAGACCTACTGCGCCGAGGTCATCGCCGCGGAGCTCGGGCGGCCGCTGCACCGCGTTCACATTCCTGGCATCGTGAGCAAGTACGTCGGCGACACAGAGAAGAACCTGAGCAAGGTCTTCGAGGTCGCCCGCGCCCAGCGCGCCATCCTGCTCTTCGACGAGGCCGACTCGCTGTTTGCGAGCCGTGTGAAGGTCGAGTCCTCCAACGATCGCTTCGCGAACATGGAGACCAACCAGCTCCTCCAGGAGATCGAGCGGTTCGACGGCATCACGATCCTGACCACGAACCTCGAACGGAACATGGACAGCGCCTTCGCCCGGCGCATCCAGTTTCGCGTGAAGTTCCCGTTTCCGGGCGCCGACGAGCGCGCGCGCATCTGGCGTGTGCTTCTGCCGGCCTCGGCGCAGGTCAGCCGCGACGTGGACTTTCAGGGGCTCGCGGCGAGCTACGACATCCAGGGCGGCTATATCAAGAACGCAGTCGTTCGGGCAGCCTATCTCGCGTTGGCGGAGGGCGGTCCGATTCGACAGGACCATTTGGAGAAGACGGCACGAAAGGAATGCGAGGCCGCCGGGAAGCTCGTACGCGAGTCGTCCGGCCGGCCCCGATAGGCAACGCGGAGGCAGCGAGGAGGCAATATGTGTGCACGAAGGGTCGAAGGCTACGAAGAGCTGCTCGGCATCCAGAGCGAGATGGAGGGCGTCATCAACGAGATCGATCGCGAGATCGCGCGGCAGACGGCCGCGGGCGGCGACGCACGGACCATCGCGCGGCTCCAGCGCATTCGTGGCGAGCTGCAGCAGGCGTTGGCGGAGGGCCGGAGCTGGGATCGGCTCTCGGACGAGGCGCGGGGACGGGTCGGCGAGCGCATGATCCAGAACCTGGCGCAGCTCCCGGGCATCAACCGGACGGTCTTCGGGCCGCTGACGGGGCGGCTCATCACGTCGATCTCGCGGGTCGCACGCGTGGTCGCCAAGGGCCAGGTCGGCAATCAGATCGAGCGCATGTGCGCCAACCCCGAGACGGCGGACCCGGACTTCTGTCGCGACCACGGCCAATAGGCGTCGTCGCCGCGCTCGTCCTCGCGCTCGGGGGCTGCTCGTCGCGCGGTGAGCCGTTTGCCGGGCTCGTGGCGGACCTGGAGGCGCGCCTGGTGTCCCAGCCGACGCGCGTGCTGCGCCAGCCGCTGCGGGGGGCACCTTCCGAGGGCCGGTCGGCGGCGTCGTATGGCCACGCGGTCGCGGCGCTCGAGGCCAATGCCCCGGTAGCCGAGGTCGTCCGGCATCTCGCCGAGGGCGCGCGCGCGACCGACGGCCGCAGCCCGTTCGTCCTGTCCGAGCCGGAGACCGCCGCACCCCGCGCGACGTGGACCCGGCTCGCTCGCGTGCTCGCGGACGACGCGGTGCGGCGCGCTGAGTCAGGCGATGCCGAAGGCGCCGTCGATGCGCTGCTGGACGGACTCCAGGTCGCCGCGGATCTCGCTCGCGGCGGCGCTCTGCTCGGGCGCTTCCTTGGCGGCTCGGCGGTCGCGACTCTCGCCACCACCGTTCACAAGCTGCTTCCGGCGCTCGGCGCGCCCGCCCGTGCTCGCCTCCAACAGGGGCTGAAGGCGCTGCGAGTCGCGCCGCTGACGGAGGCGGTCCTCGAGGAGGCCCTGGGGACCGAGATCATGCTCGCTCGCGCGCTCGTTCCGACGTTTCGTGCGCCACCCGGCGCCTCCGAGCTCGATCCGACGACCGCCGCCGACCTCGCGAGCCAGTCGCCCATCGCGGCGACCGTGCTCTGGATCCAGTACCGGGCGCTGATGGCGGAGCTCGCCGCGGCCGCCAGGTCGCCCGACCAGCTGGAGGCCGCGCTCGAGACGCTGCTTGGCCGCGAGGGCCGCTTTGCTCTGCTGTTCGGCGGATCGGACCTCCAGAAGAGCCTCCGGCGGGCCCAACTGCTCGACACGCGTCTCGCGGAGCTTTCGCGCGACCTTGCCGCCGTCGCACCTTGAGATGCGGCCCATCCTCTTCACGCTCGGCGGCCTAGCGATTCCTGCGTACGCGACCTTCCTCACGCTGGCGCTCCTCCTTTCGTGGCCGCTCACGCTCGGGTCGGCCGGGGACGCGCCAATCGTCGAGACCCTCCTCGGGCTCCTCGGCACGACCGCTGGCAGCATCCTCGGCGCCCGACTCCTCCACGAGGCGGTCAACCCGCGCGCGTCAGGGGAGCGCCGGCAGTGGCTGCGCTTTGACGGCGGCATGATGGCCATGGGCGGCTTCCTCGGAGGCGCGCTCGGCGCCGTGCTCCTGGTCAGCGCGCGTGGCGGCGACGTACTTGGCTTCTTCGACGCCGGTGCGCCGGCCATGGCCCTCGGTCTGGCCGTCGCGCGGGTCGGTTGCCTGCTGAAGGGCTGCGACTTCGGCCGCCCGTTGTCGTCTCTGTCGAGGCTGCCGGGGATCCGCTTCCCGAGCTGGCGGGCGCGCTACCCCGGGCTCCGCGAGGCCGGCAGCCCCGCTTACCTGGAGCACCTGCGGCAAGGACTCGTCGGCTCGCAGGCGACCCAAAGCGCGCGATGCCACCCGGTCCAGCTCTACTGGAGCGCGGCGGGGTTGCTGACCCTTGGCTGGCTGCTCGCCACGCCGCAGCCCGGCCGCTTCCTGCGCTTCATGTTCGCGTATAGCGTGCTGTCGTTCGGGCTCGAGCTCCTGCGCGGCGATCGCGATCGCGGCGCGTGGCGCGGACTGTCGACCACACAGTGGCTCTCCATCCCCATCGCGTGCGGGAGCGCCTCTGCGCTCGTGTGGGGTTGAGGCAGCCACCGCGGCCTTCCGAGGCGCCGCAGTCCTACGGAGCCGCGACGCAGCCCTTCGGAGCGACCGACCCGGCCTGTGGCGTACCGTGAATCGTGCAGCTCGTATTGCTCTGGAAGTCATGCGTGCTGTAGAGCCGATAGCTGGCCGGCGACAGGTTGACGACGCCATTGTACCGAATCTGCCCACGACCCTCGAAGAAGCCCGAGATGAGCAGCGTCACGTCGCCACCCGTCGTGATGTACGCCGAGGGACGATAGGTCACGGTCTTGGCCTGCACGGTCACCGACGCGGCCGAGACGATGTCGCCAGACCAGTCGATGCTGGCGGTCGAGCCGCTCAGGATCAACGACACGGCGCCAGAGGCCTGGATGCGGGCGGCCTCCTTGAAGGCCAAGGTCTTCGCCGTGACGGTCACGGGGCCGACGTACCGGAGATCCGCATAGAACTCGAGGGCGCTTGAGGTCGAGATGCTCACCGACGTAGCATTCGTGATCTTGCTCGCTTGCTTCAGCGACAGGCTGCCGGCGGAGGCGTAGGTCACGTCGGCTGAGCCCAGCACGTCGCCATAGACGTTCATGGCCCCGTTCGCCGTGAGACTCACGTCGCCCGTCGCCGTGATCCGGGCTGCCTGGCGGTAGGTCAGAGCGCCGTCCGAATGAACCTCGACGTCATGCACGTTGAGGAAGTCGCCGTAGAGCTCGACCTCCTCGCCGAAGATGGCGACATCGCCGCCACCGCTCGAGCCGCGCGACGCCTGACGTACCGTGGTCTGCTCTCCTTCGATGCAGTACCGAGTCGTGAACGTGACGTCGCCCCACTCGTCGACCTTTGGAGCCTCGAGGTTGAACGACGCGACCTGCATGAACTTCGACGCCTGCCGTACGGACACGGTGTCCGACGCGCGCAGATCGACGCGGCCCGTCGCGGTCACGTCACCGTAGAAGTCGATGTTCCGAGCCGCGATGAAGACATGCGTCAGCCCGGTCAGCGTAGCCTTCTGAGAATTTACGACGTCGCAGCGAGTCTCGATGACCAGCGCCTGGTTGCCGAAGGCGATCGCGCCGGAGAGTCGCAGGGACGTCTGAGGATTGGCACGCCAAGCGTTCAGCTCGGCCAAGGTCCCGACTTGCGTGAACGAGTTCGGATTCGGGCAGCTCGGTGGCGAGGACTTGTAGAGATTCTGGTTTCCGTTCCCGCACGTCTCGACGAAGCACGAGCCTGCCATGCACATGCCTGCGCCAGAGCCGCCCCCGCTGTCATCGTCGTCATCGTCCTCCCAGTCACCGTCGTCATCGCTGCTGCCACTGCCGCCGCTCTTCTTGGCTCCGGATCCGCCGTTGGTGCACGCCGTGCCATCCGGAAGCGCCACGTGGGTGCAGCCTGTCGCGGGATCACAAGCATCGGTCGTGCATGAGTTGGCGTCCCCACAGCCAATCGGAGTGCCGAGGCACTGACCATCCTGACACTGCGAGGTCTCCGTGCAGAGGTTGGTGTCATCGCATGCGGTGCCATTGCTCTGATGGGCGTCCGGCGGGCACGAGGCGTCCGCCGCTCCCGTGCAAAGCTCGGTCGGGTTGCACGGGTCGCCCGAGCCCGCGCGGCAGACGGTGGTCGGCGGGAGCACGACGTCGGTCGGACACGTCGCACCGGGGACGCCCGAGCAGCTCTCGTCCGGGTCGCACGCGTCGCCCGAGCCCGTGTTGCAGACGACCCCGGCGGGGGTGACTGTGTCAACGGGGCAGGTCTGACCCGCCTGGCCCGAGCACGTCTCGCTGGGGTCGCACGCATCACCCGAACCCGCCTTGCAGACGACGCCTGGGCACTGCTTGAGGTCACGCGGGCAAACCTGGCCGGGGATCCCGGGGCAGGTCTCGTGCGGGTCGCAGAAGTCGCCCGAGCCGGAGAGACAGACTGTCGTCGCGTCGGCGACCGTGTCTGGCGGGCACGATTCGCCCGGGACGCCACTGCAATGCTCGTCCGGGTCGCACATATCGCCGGAGCCTCGGTTGCACAACGTCCCAGTCAGCGCGACGAAGTCGTCGGGGCAGGGCACGCCCGCGACGCCCGAGCAGTACTCGTCGGGATCGCAGAGGTCGCCCGAGCCCTTGTGGCAGACCGTCGTGGCGATGGCCACGTGATCATCTGGGCAGCGCGCATCGGCCACACCCACGCAGTGCTCGTCGGAGTCGCAAAGGTCGCCCGAGCCCGGCTTGCACACGGTCGTTGAAGGCGCAAAGGTGTCCGACGGGCACGCCGTGTCCGGCACGCCGGAGCACTGCTCGTCGGGGTCGCACGCGTCCCCCGAGCCCGGATTGCAGACGAACCCGGCGGCCGCGACGCGGTCGGTGGGGCAGCCTTGACCGGCGACGCCGGTGCAGAACTCATGCGGGTCGCACGCGTCGCCGGAGCCGAAGTTGCAGATCGTCGACGCGCTTGCGACGACGTCCTGCGGACACGGGCTGCGTGGCCGCCCGTCGCAGGTCTCGTCGGGATCGCATGCGTCGCCCGAGCCAGCGTGACAGACCGTGCCGGCCGTGGCTCGCACGTCCGGCGGACAGACCGCGTCGGTGCCAGAGCACGACTCTTCGGGGTCGCACGCATCGCCGGAGCCCGGACGACAGACGCCGCCCGCCGGCTTCAGAACGTCTGTCGGACACTCCGGCCCTGTCCCAGTGCACGCCTCGGGCTCGTCACAGCCACCCGAGACGAGGCGGCAGACCAGGCCGGCCTGCACGAAGGCATCCGGTGGGCACGACTTGGTGTCGCCAGTGCACGTCTCGGCCGCGTCGCAGACACCCGACTGTCCTCGACACACGGCGCCAGCCGCGGCGATGGCGTCCGCGGGGCAGGCGCCCGAGCCGTCGCAGAGCTCCTCGGCGTCGCAGAGGTCGGTCTTTGCACGGCACGTCGTCGTGTGCGGCTCGAAGTTCGAGAGGCACACGTTCCCGGCGCCGCTGCAGCTGTCCGGGTTGTCACACACCGAGTCGGAGGCATCGCCGCAGGCCGTGCCGGCGGGCTCGAAGGCGTCGGTCGGGCAGGCGCCCGCGCCGTTGCAGAAGTCCTCGACGTCGCACTCGCCGGCGTCCGCACGACATGAGGTAGTCGTCGGCTCGAAGTTCGGACGGCAGGCGCCCGCGGCGCTGCAGGAGTCCGGATTGTCGCAGTCGGTGTCGTCGGGGCTTCCGCAGGCCGTGCCGGCGGCCTCGAAGACGTCCGCCGGACAGCTTCCGGTCCCGTCGCAGAGCTCGGCGACGTCGCACTCTCCTGCGTCGGGTCGGCACACCGTCGTGGCGGGCTCGAGATTCGACAGACACGTGTTGTCCGTGCCGGTACAGGTGTCTGGGTTATCGCACGCGGTGTCCGCCGGATTGCCGCACGGGCTCCCGGCAGGTTCAAAGACGTCCGCCGGGCAGTGGCCTGCGCTGTCGCAAAGCTCGGCACCTGCGTCGCACGCGCCCGCGTCGGGACGACACACGAACGCGACCGACTTGAAGTTCGGCCGACAGACGTTGGCGGTTCCGCTGCAGGAGTCCGGGTCGTCGCAGACTGAGGCCGACGGATCGCCGCACGGAGTCGACTCGGCCTTGAAGCCATCCACGGGGCACGTGTTGGTCGAACCAGTGCAGGTCTCCGCCAGGTCGCATTCTCCAGCCGAGGCTCGGCAGAGCGTCCCAGCCTCGACCTTGGCGTCAGTCGGGCACGTCGCGGAGGACCCGGTGCACGCCTCGGCCACGTCGCATTCGCCGCCCTGGGCGCGGCACTCGGTCGTGGACGGCCGGAATGCGTCCGTGGGGCAGTCGGCGGCGGCGCCGGTGCAGGACTCGGCGAGGTCACAGATGCCGGCGGAGGCGCGGCATACCGTCGACGACGACTGGAAGCCATCGGAGGGGCACGCGGCGGCGGAGCCAGTGCAGGACTCGGCAACGTCGCAGATACCGGCGGAAGCGCGGCAGGTCGTGCCCGACGGTCGGAAGGCGTCGGCGGGGCAGGCGGCCCCGGCGCCCGTGCAGGATTCCGCTACGTCACAGATACCGGCGGAGGCACGGCACTCGGTCGAGGACGGTCGGAAGGCGTCACTTGGGCATGCGGCGGCGGAGCCGGTGCAGGACTCGGCGACGTCGCAGATGCCTGCGGAGGCGCGGCACTCGGTCGAGGACGGCTTGAACGCGTCGGCCGGGCACGCCGCAGCTGCGCCGGTGCAGGATTCGGCGAGGTCACAGATGCCGTCGGAGACGCGGCACTCGGTCGAGGACGGCTTGAAGGCGTCGGTGGGGCAGGCCGCGTCGGAGCCGGTGCAGGACTCGGCGAGGTCACAGATGCCGGCCGAGGCGCGACACTCGGTCGTGGCCGCGGCAAAGGCGTCGGTCGGGCAGTTGACGCCAGTCCCGGTGCAGCTCTCGGCGACGTCGCAGATGCCC
>SXGT01952066.1_pt1 | contig 39039 bp, 26 predicted proteins | sample 3176221 | NCBI WGS metagenome assembly SXGT01 (sample SAMN11356862, study PRJNA531348) | freshwater metagenome | isolation source: freshwater sample F1-120 | place: China: Fuxian Lake, Yuxi | collected 2017-12-25 | reverse complement strand
GGGATCGACTGCTTGACCGTGTTGACGCTTACCAGATGGCACTGGCCGTGACACAGAACAATCATCCTCCCAACAACCTCTCAACAACAACAACCCCCACCACGACGGGCTCCGATGAGATGTGACCAAGAGACAGCCTTCCGGAGGGAGGAGGGGGACAGGGGGTGGAGTGCGGGGCTGGAGTGTGGGGCTGGAGTGTGCGGGAGGGTGAGGTCTACAGGCGAGCGGGCGGGACCAGCTTGAGGTCGACGGGCAGGTCGAGGGGGAGGTCGGCCACCGGGCTGGGCTCGTCGATCTTGAAGCGGGCGCGCTCAAGGAGCGAGCCGTCCGGGGCGACAACGTCCACGGTCCACATGCCGACCTGATCGGCGTCGATGGTCTTGCGCGACCAGGTCCTCCAGCTCGGGCTGGTGCCCACCTCCAGAGCGACGCGGGAGTGCACCTTGCCCTCGTAGCGCCAGATCATCTCGATCTGGCTGGGCGCCTCCTTGTTGCTGATCTTGGCCCAGGCCGTGAGCGTCTGCCGACCGGCGTCAAATCGCTTCGCGACGCCCAAGGGCTCGCGGCCCTTGATCCCCTGGGCCATCACCAGCTCGACGACCTCCAGATCGGAGTGGGCCTGGGTCGGCTCGGGGAGAGGGTCCGCGAGGGCCTTGGCCTCCTTGGCGACCTTGAGGTCCCTGGTCGGCTCGGCGACGTCGACGGGCTCGGCCAGGGCTTCCGCCTTGGGCCCATCGATCCGGGCCTGCGCCCCCTCGTCGCGAGCGGGAGCCGCCACAGGGGTCGCGGGGGCGTCGGCGTTGATGACCTCGACGCAGCGGGCCGCGGGGGTCGGCTTGGCATCCCCGCAGGCGCCCAGGAGGGCGACGAGGGCGACCAGGGTCACGGGGGCGAAGGGGGAGCGGCGGGTCGTCTTGGAAAGTGTCATGGCGAGGGCCTCCTGTTTGGATGTTGGGCGTCGACCGCCTGTTGCGTGCCGACGACCTCTCCCAAAGCCAGGGCCGTGCCAACTCCAAATTTTTCCCGTCAATGCCGTCAGTGACGGCCTCGAACCCGGCGACCAGGCCGACACTGCCGCTGAGGGCCTCTCAGGGGGCCAAGGGCGATCTTCGATTGCGATATTCCAATCTATGACTCAAGACGGCGTGCCAGGCCCACGCTTCAGCCCGAAGGGGCGCAGCGCAGGCCAGAGCCCATCAGCGATCGAGGCTCTGGGGGTTCCTCTCGACGAAGCGCGCGAAGAGGGCGCGGGACTCCTCGTCGAGGTTGCGGGGCACGACGATCTGGATGGTGACGTAGAGATCACCGGGGCTCTGGCCGTTGTCGACGCCCTTGCCCTTGAGGCGCAGGCGCTGGCCGGAGTCCGTGCCGGCGGGGATGTTCATGCGGACGTCGCCCTTGAGCGTCGGCACGCTGATGGCGCCGCCCAGGACGGCCTCGGAGAGCGTGATGGGGACGGTCAACAAGAGGTCGTTGCCCTGCCGCTCGAAGGGCGTGTCGTTCTCGACGTCCAGGCGGACGTAGAGATCTCCAGCGTTCCCGGCGCGGTCGGCGTGGCCCTTGCCGCGCACCCGGATTCGGCTCTCGCCGTCTGCGCCGGGCGGGATGCGCACCTTGAGCGTCATGCGGCTCTCCCCGACGCCCTGGCCCGAGCAGCTCGAACAAGGCTTCTCGATCCGCTGCCCCGTGCCGCTGCAGGCCCCGCAGATCTGGGCGAAGCTCATCGAGGCGTGGCCGAGCTGCTGGCGGCCCAGCCCCCCGCAGGTCCCGCAGACCCGCACCTGCGACCCCGGCGCCACGCCCGAGCCCGTGCACGTCCCGCACGGCCCTCGGCGGTTGTAGCTGACCTCGGCCGTAAAGCCCGCCGCGGCCTCGCTCAGCCGCGTGCGCGCGACGACCTCCAGATCCGCCGGCCTGGCCTGCTTGGGGCGCCGACGGCTCGCATTGCCGCCAAACATGTCCCCGAGGATGTCGTCCAGGCCGCTGAAGCCGCCGCCGCCCGAGGTCCGCCCCTCGAAGGGGTTGCCCCCTCGCCCGCCCCAGCCGACGTGCTGGTTCGGATCAAAGCCCTCGCGCAGGCCCGCGTGCCCGTACTTGTCGTAGAGCTTGCGCCGATCCGCGTCGCTGAGCACCTCATAGGCGTAGGAGGCGTCCTTGAAGCGAGCCTCCGCCTCGGGGTTGTCCGGGTTGACGTCCGGGTGGTTCTTCTTGGCCAGCCGCCTGAAGGCCTTCTTGATCTCCGCCTCGGAGGCCTCCTTGGAGACCCCGAGGACCTGATAGGGATCCTTCTCGCTCATGATTCCGAGCTCTCACTCACGCCCGCACTCGGGGAAGTCCGCCGGGCAGGCAAAGCGCACGTGCATGTGATCGCGGTGCCCGTCCCAATGGCGGATGATACCCACCTCGGCCTCCTTGTCACGCGGGTACTGGAAGATCCGGGCGAGCTCGGCGGCGGGGACGCCCTTGGTCGCGGCGAACTCGTGGTACATCTTCTGGATCTGATAATCCATCAGGATCAACTCGACGCCGCCGGTGTCCACCAGGGCCTTGAGCATCGTCCAGTTGCGCTCAGGGTCAAAGACCATCGAGGTCATCTTCAAGAAGCCGCCGTTGTCGTGCTCCGGCACCGGCACGTAGCTCAGATCCACGTCTCGCCCGTCCCGGTGCGTGTGGTGGGGTCGAAGCCTCCCGCCGCCGCGCAGCGACATGTCGCTGACGATGACCACCGGCCCCTTGGGGAAGGCCCTGCCGTAGACGTTCAAGGCCTGATCCAGGTCGCGGACCATGCGCGCCGTCCCCCAGGACTTGCTGCGGCTGCGCACCCGGCGGCCGAGCCCGTCGGGCATCGGGACGTCGACCTGCCGGAAGGGCTTCGGCTCGGCCTCGGGGACCCTGACGCCGTGCTTGTAGACCGTAAAAACCTTGCCGGCGCCGAACTTGCGATCGTCGGGCAGCCCCGGGTTGAGCGCGCGGGCGAGCTCCATCGGCAGGTCGAAGATCCGGGCGATGTCCTCCAGCGAGCCGCTCGTCTGCACCCGGTAGCGCACCACCTCCACGATGGGCTGGGCGCTCTCGGCGTTGCCCCTCTCGGTCAGCGCCGTGGAGACCTCCTGGATCCGGAAGGCCAAGGAACGCCCGGCCGCCTCGGCGTGGATGCGCGCGATCGCAGGGCTGTCCGGGCCGGCGATCGTCGCCATCGACCCCCCGAAGATCTTGGCGAGCAACAGGCCAACCAGCGACAGCGCGACAAGCCCTGCCACCACCCAGCCCGCGACCCTCCACGCACGCCGACGATCGCTGCCTTCCGGGGAAGGCAAGGTCGTCACCGTCGCGCTGGTCTCCATGAGACCTTCGACACCATGGCTCAAACCAGCCTCCGCTCTCTCCTCACGCCTGAACTCTCCTGCTGCGCCCGCAGCGCCAGGCCGCACCGCACAGCCCATGGCGGCGATCTGCCACGGCCCTCTCCCTGCAACTTTATCCACGAACCAGGCCACGATGTCCAACGCACCCAACCCGCAACTGAACACAGATACAGCGCCAATATTGACGATGGAGCCACCCGTGCTATCTTGCTCCGGCCCTCGCTGTCCAGAGGGCCTGATCAACGAGGAGGGTTGAGGTGGGAGGTTGGCGCAGGTGGGTTCTTCTGGTGGCGGGCGGGCTCGGGATCCTCGCGGCAGGGTGCAGTACGACGTCCGCGCCGAAGGTCGACGTCCCGGACGATGGGGTCAGGGATGAATCGGCGCGCGCGGCGCTGCTGACCAGGCTCCCCGCGCTGCTGGAGGCGCGCGCGGCGATCGAGGCCAGGCCGGCGCACCTCCCGACGGAGATCGAGGCGCTCAAGGGCGAGCTGCACCAGCCCAGGGCGATCGAGGTGCTCTACGCCGAGACAGGCCACCAGCGCTTCATGCTGGATCAGGCGGGGATGACGCCCGTCGGGGAGCGGATCTTCGCCACCCTCCGGGACAGCGGCGCCGAGGCGCTTGATCCGAGGGTCTACCACGCGCCCAGGGTGTCCATGTGGCAGATCCAGGCCGAGGAGCAGGCCGCGCAGCTGCGGCAACACCTCGACGCGGTGCCCGAGGTCGATCAGGCGCTCGCGTCCTTGTGGGAGCAGCGCACCGACTGGGGGGACGACGAGGCCATCGACGCGCTGCTGGGCGGCGCGCAAGGCGAGGTGCTTCGAGCGTGGCTGGCGGAGCACGCCAGGGGGATGGAGGCGTTGTCTGCGCTCAGGGCGCGCGCCGAGATCGCGCTGGCCGATGGCCTGCTGCGCTACGCCTACGACATGAAGCACGCCAACGTGCTCTCGGTCCCGGAGGAGATCATGATCTCGAAGGGCAAGCAGGGCGTCATCGAGGAGCGGCAGCTGGGCTTCTTTCGCATGGCGCGCGAGGCGGCGATGGGGCCCAGGGCGGCTGACGCCGTCGGGGGCCTCCTGGAGGGGCTCAGGCCGATCGGGGAGGACTACAGGCGGCTGATGGAGGCGCTGGCGCGCTACGCGGCGATCGACGCCGCGGGGGGCTGGCCGCTGGATCTCCCTTCGATCAAGCCGCCGAAGCGCAGGGAGGCGACGCGGTACACCGCCGCGAGTCGAGACACCCCGGCGGGCGTCGTCAAGCAGATCAAGGCGCGCCTGAGCGGCGAGCGGCTCTACGAGGGCACCATCGACGATCAATGGGATGAGGCGCTCAGCGCCGCGATCCAGCGATACCGACGCGGGAACCTGCTCAGCGACGAGGCGGTGATCGACTACGAGATGATCCAGGTGATGAGCGCGCCGAGCGCCTTCAGGCTGGCCCAGATCAAGATCAACCTCCAGCGGCTCAGGGAGGGCTATCGAGGCGAGGGCTACGCGATCTACGTCAACGTGCCGGAGTTCGTGGCCGAGGTGTGGGACGAGGGGCAGGTCAAGATGCGCTTCAACATCGTGGTGGGCAGCCGCAAGAAATACCTCGACCGGGAGACGGGCCAGTGGCGCTTCCCCGACGCGACGCCGCTCTTCAGGGACAAGATGGAGCGGGTGGTCTTCAACCCCTACTGGAACGTCCCGGCCAGGATCCAGCGCGAGATCATGCGCAAGGCCGAGGAGGACCCGGAGTACCTGGAGCAGCACAAGTACGAGGTGGTCGAGGGGTCCAACGGCCACGAGTCGATCCGCCAGAAGCCGGGCTTCGGCAATGCGCTCGGGCAGGTCAAGTTCCTCTTCCCCAACCAGCACGACGTCTACATGCACGACACGCCGAGCAAGGATCTCTTCAAGACGCGCGTCAGGGCCTACTCGCACGGCTGCATGAGGGTCCAGGAGCCGCTGGATCTGGCCGCCTTCGTGCTCCAGCGCGACGATCCCACCTGGACGCCGCAGCGGGTCCGCAAGGCGGCCTCCGGAGGGTCCTCCTACAACGTCGACCTCAACGACGGCCCCGAGATCCACATCGACTACGTGACCACCAAGGTCGAGGACGAGGGCTCGGTGATCTTCTTGTGGGACATCTACCACCGGGACATCGCGCTGGCGGCCGAGCGCCACGGCGTGGTCTTCGAGCCGACCGCCCACTACCCCTGAAGGGCGAAGGAGGACGAGGGCTCAGTCTTCCTGATCGGAGCGGGCGCGTCGACGGGAGCGACGGTCGCCGCCGCCGCGCTCTTCGTGGAGGGAGGCGGCCTTCTGCTCGGCCTGTCGGCCCCAGGCGTAGCCGGCGATCAGCCCCACGAGCAGGATGACGGGGATGTAGAAGATGTGGGCGTAGGTCATGCCTCTGCCTCCAGCGCCTCCAGAGCCGCGTCGACAGCATCCATGCGCTTGTCCACGGCGCTGATCCGGGCCTCCAGCGCGGCCTGCTTGCGCCAGAGGAAGACGACGTAGGCGAAGATCAACAGCCACAGGAAGGTGTAGGCGCCGTAGAGGAAGGGCCAGGCCGGCAGGTTCTCCTTGGGAGCCTCGTCGGTGGCGGCCTCAAAGCCCATCGTCGGGGTGTCGCCCTCGGCCTTGGCGTCGGCGGCGGGAGCCTCAAACTTATTGATCTGCGCGGGTTTATCGCCCTCGCCCTTTTCGCCCTCGCCTTGCGCGGCGGGGTCGGCCGGCGGCTCGGCCGCAGGGTCGGCGGGCTCGGCGGCGTCGGCTGCTGGCGTCGGCTGCCCATCGGTCGGCCCGGCCTTGTCGTCGGTCGGCGCGGCGAGCCCGTCCGGCGAGCCGCCGGCCGCCATGTCGTCGGCGGCCTTGTCGGCGGTCGGCGTCGGATCGGCCTTGTCGGCGGTCGGCTCGGCCTTGTCCGCGGGCGCCTCGGCGGGCGGCTGGCGGGGGCGCTTCGGCCTCTCGACGCGAATGGGGGCGATGTCCGCAAGCGCCTCGGCCGCGGGGCCCGCCGTCAGGATCAGGGCGATAAAGAGCGGCGCTGTCGCGCGCCAGGTCGTCGTCCGCATCAGGCGGCCCTCCCCTTGAGCTCGTTGATCTCGATGAGCTGATCTTCCATCTCCACCTCCAGCTCCCGGAGCCTGTCCTCGCGGCTGGCCACGCGCACGCGCAGCCAGTAGAGCGTGGCGAAGAGCAGCAGGAAGGTCAGCATCGACACGTAGAAGGCGACGCGCATGTCGGGGTGGAGGCCGCCGCCGCCCTCGCGCTCGACCAGCGGGTGCGTCCCGCCCCACTTGCGCACGGCCATGTGGATGATGGGCACGTCCATGAAGCCGAAGATCGCCAGCACCGCCGCGATCTTGCGCACTCTGGCAGACTCGGCGGCGACGAAGCGCAGCAGCAGGTAGGCCGTGTAGATCAAGAAGAGCAGGAGGGTGGCGGTCAGCTGGGGGTCAAAGACGAAGTAGACGCCCCAGATGGGCCTGGCCCACAGCGGGCCGCTGGTCAGGACCATGGCGCAGAAGACGACCCCGATCTCGGCGCCGCAGCGCGCCAGGGCGTCGACGCGGTCGCCGGGCCGGATGAGGTAGACGACGCTGAAGATGAAGGCGCAGAAGAAGCCCGCGTAGGCGGCCACGGCCGAGGGGACGTGGAAGTAGAAGATCTTCTGCACCCAGCCCATCTCGGCCTCGACGGGCGCGAAGAAGAAGGCCAGGTAGAGGCTCAGGCAGATCATGGCCGCGGTCACGATCGCCAGCGCGGGGAAGAAGCGAAAAGAGTCCTTCATCGAAGCCCTCCAGAATCGGCGAGGGTCAAGACCCAGGGCGTCCCAGCCCTTTGCCGCTCCATAGGATCGGGGCGCGCCAAGAAAACCGCGCCCGGCCCAAGTCTCATACCACGCTCGCGGCTATTCGTCTTGCCCGATGTGGCCAAAGAGCCAGGCCCCGCCGACGATGTAGAGGACGTCGACGGCCACCATGACCTTGACCCAGCTCCAGGCCTGGGCGACGGGGAACTCCTGGATCAGCACGCCGACGGCCTCCACCCCCATGATCAGCAGCGGCAGCGCGATGGGGTACAGGACGATGGGCAGGAGGACGCCGCGGCGACGGACGGCCACCAGCATGGCGCTGAAGACCGTCCCGACGGCCGAGAAGCCCACCGTCCCGGCCACCAGCGCGGCGGCGAAGCAGGGCCAGGTGTCCATCGGCAGCGGCACCGAGAGCATCAAGAGCACCAGCGGCGCCACGACCAGCACGACGATGAGGATGTAGAGGATGTTGGTGGCGGTCTTGGCGGCGAAGAGCGCCTGCTGGGCCCCGGGGACGAGCGCCAGCGCCGTGAGCGTGTCGCCCTCCTGCTCCTGGGCGAAGCTGCGCTCGATGGCCAGCGCCCCCGTGAAGGCCAGCGCGATCCAGATGATGCCGGGCGCGACCGCCCGCGCGATCTTCTCGTCGACCCAGAGGCTGAAGGAGAAGATCACCACGAGCAGCAGCGCGAAGAAGATCAGCGTCAGCAGCGTCTCCTTCGTCCGCCACTCCGTGAGCAGATCTTTGCGGATCAGGAGCGCGCTCTGGCGCAGCACGGCGCTGGCGCCGACCCCGGCCGCCGTCAGCCTGCGCGGATCGGAGAGCGCCGGCCCCTCGGCCTTGCGCGCCCTGCGCCGGCCCTGGGGCTGGGCCCCGTGGGGCGTCGAGCCCTGGCCCTGCTCGCCGCCCATCAGGCCGACTCCTTCAGGCGCTGCTCGTACCAGAGGGCGAGGCTCAGATCCGGGTCCGGGCGCCCGTCGTGGGCGACGCGGCCGTGGTTGAGCAGCAGGGCGCGGTCGATCAAATCATGAGGAAGATCAAGGTTGTGGGTGATCAGGAGGGTGAGGCACCCCTCGGCCCGCAGGCGGCGCAGGACACCGTAGAGGATGCGGTTGCCGCTCTGGTCCAGGCCCGTGAAGGGCTCGTCGAGGAGCAGGACGGAGGGGCCCTGGATCAGCGCGCGGGCGATGCTCAGGCGCTGGCGCATCCCGCGGCTGTAGCCGGCCACGAGGCGATCGGCGGCGTCGAGCAGGTCAAGCTCGCGGATCAGCGCCTCGGCCCTCGTGCGGGTCACCTCGGCGGAGAGGCCGTAGAGCCTGCCGAAGAGGTCGAGGTTCTCCCGGCCGGTCAGGTCGTGGTAGATGAGGCTGGCATGGCTGACGAGGCCGAGGAAGGCGCGGTCGTGCTCGGCCAGTTCGAAGAGGTCGACCTCGTGGCGCGCGCCCTCGTGCTCGACGGAGGCGGTCACGAGCCCGCGGGTGGGGCGCAGCAGCGTCGAGGCGACGCGCAGCAGGGTGGTCTTGCCGGCGCCGTTGGGGCCGAGCAGCAGGGCGATCTGGCCCGCGTCGAAGCCGACAGAGACGCCGCGCAGCGCGAGGTGGCGGCCGAAGCGCCGGCTCACGTCGTGGAGCCGGATGCCGAGCAGCCTCACGCGGCGTTGTCCGCGCTCTGCGCTTGATCGAGGCGGCGCAGGACGAGGGCGAGCCGCTCTCGCAGGCGCGCGACCTCGATGTCGTAGGCGCGGTCGCCGAGCTCGCCCTGGTCGAAGCGCTCTTCGAGGTCGCGCAGGGCGTCGAAGAGGTCCTCGCGCTCGTCGGTCAGGGCCTTGATGCGCAGCTCCCTGGAGTTCTTGCCGCCCTGACCGGCGCCGCGGCGCTCGCGCAAGAAGACGACGCCGCCGACGATCAGGATCAGGACGAAGAGGGCCAGGGCGATCTTGCGCTCGGGGGGGTCGTGGGCGGGGTAGCCCGAGACGGTGAAGTTCAGGGCGCCGCCGGGCTCGGCGTGGCCGTCGCGGGCGACGAGGAACTTCTGATCCTTGCGCATGCCGGGCATCTCGCGGCCGTCGCCGACGGAGGGGAAGCCGGGCGCCTCGAGCTGGAGGGCAAGCTCGGGCATCTTGGCGAAGCGGGTCTGGAGCGAGACGATGACGCGCATGCCCTCGATCTTGTAGAGCAGGGGCTGGCTGTACTCCAGGACGGCGTCCTCCAGCGGCATGCCGAAGCGGATCTGGACGCGAAGCGGGTCCTGGCCCTCGGCCTGGGGGGGGATCGGCGCCTTGACGAAGACCATGTCCTCGAAGAGCTCGGCGTCCTGGACGACGCCCTTGCCGAGCATCACGGTGGCGTGGGCGCCCTGGGCCTTCTTGGGCAGCTGGATGGGCAGACCTTTCTTGTATTTCTCGCTGTTGAGCGCGCCGGAGGGGTCAAAGGCGAAGGGCGAGGTGTTGACGAAGGTCCACATCTGCATGAAGACGAGCTGGCCTTCGGTCAGGTCGACGGTGGTCATCAGCTCGCTGACGATGACGCCGGAGTCGTCGAAGGTCTTGCCGAAGACGTCGATGGTGATCGCCTTGGCGTCGGCGTCGGGCACGACCTGCTCGCCGGTGAAGTTGATGCCGTCGCTGAGCACCTTGGGGATGTAGGTCGAGCCCTCCACGGCGGTCAGGCTGAAGGTGGCGACGCCGTCGGCGTCGGCCTTCTCGGTGTAGGTCTTGATCTTCATCTGAGGCGAGGCCATGGCGTCGAGCAGGACGTCGGCGCCGGCCATGGGGACCTTCTTGCCCTCGGCGTCGACCTTCTGGACCTTGACCTTGAGCGAGAAGGGCCTGCGGGCGGGCATCGCGCCGGGGGTGGCCGGGGCCCCGAGCTGGGGCGCGCCGCCGCCGTGGACGGCGTCCTGGGGTTTCTCGGAGCCTGGGCGGACGTCGCCCGGGGAGAGGGTGTCGGGCGCGCCCTGCTGGGCGAGCGGGGCGGTGCCAGGGGACAGGAGCGCCGCGGCGACGAGCGCGGCGGCCAGAGCGCGTGATCGCGTGGTCATGGTCAGGCCTCTCCGACTGAGGTCGCGGCGCTGGCCGAGACGATGGGGCTCGCTGCGGCGGCTTCGACGCGGGCGCCGCAGACGCTGCAGAATCTGGAATCGATCTTGAGGGGCGACCCGCAGGCGCCGCAGGCCGGCGCCGAGGGCCTGGACGCGGCTGGCGCGCCCTGGGCGGCGGCCTTGGGCCGCGCGCCCTTGGCGCCCGACCTGGGGCGGGCGCCCGACGACGAGGCGCTGTCGCCCGAGCCCTTCGCCAAGCTGGTCTTCTTGCGCGGCTCGGCGGCAGCCTTGGCGCTTGCGGGCCTGGGTGTCGCGGCTCTTTCGGGCCGCTCATCGAAGCGCAGGTCGTACTCTCGATCGATGATGGCGTCGTAGTCGACCTCGCCGCGCAGCTCGTCGAGGCGCTTGAGGACGACGATGGCGCGCGCTTCGAGCTTGCGGCGCATGTCGTTGTAGTCCTCCGGGCTGACGTGGCCGGTCTGGAAGTCGAACTCCAGGTCCTTGATATCCCTCAACATCCGGGCCTTGGTGACGGCCAGCTCCTGGAGCTCCTGGACCTCGCCTTCGAGGTCGGTCAGCAGATCCTGGCCGCTGGCGTAGCGCCAGCCTTCGGCGAGCTTCCAGCAGGCGCCCGCGAGGAAGAGGGCGAGGCCGACGAGCAAGAGTATGAGCACTGTGGCCATGTGAAAAACCTGGTGGGGGGGCAGCCCGGCGTGGCGCGGGGGGGCTCCCCTGAAAGAGCGTTAGAGTTGATCGAGTTCTTTCTCAAGGAGGCGGCGGTAGCCCTCGTCGTAGGCGTCGCTCGGGGCCCCGTTGGGGGTGGCGAGCTCCCGGGCGGCCGTCTCCCTGGACCATTTGCGGACCTTGAGGCCGATGAGGGGGGCGGCGATCAGGAGCAGGCCGATGGGCAGGGCCCAGCTGAGCCAGTTGAAGCCCTCGTTGGTGGGCATCGCCAGCACCTCGGGGCCGCGCATCGCGACGAAGTGGTCGAGGATCTGCTTGTCCGTCTTGCCCTCGCCGATGAGCTTCTCCAGCAGGCGAAGATCCTTCTGGTAGTCGGTGCAGGTCGGGGCGCTGTTGGTCATCGTCGGTCGGCCCGACGAGGGGCAGTCGACGCGGATGACGTCCATCAGGGCGCCAAGGCGCGGGTCGTGGACGCGGACGGAGGACTTGCCGTCTCCGACCTCCTCATGCTCCTCGTGGGCGGCGGGGCCGGTCTGGGTGCTGCCGACGGTGGCGTGGAAGACCAGCGGGGTGGCCGAGAGCAAGGCCAGCATGGCGGTGGACGCGACCGTGCGCGCGGCCCGGCGGTAGATCGTCTCGGGCATGCGGACCTCCTCGGGCCACAGGCAGATGACGGTGCCGAAGACGAGGATCGCGACCCCGAACCAGAACCACCAGGTCAGGGGGCTGACGACCATCTTGAAGCTGGCCAGGTTGCCGCCCTCGCTGTAGCCGACCAGGGCGAAGTAGAGGTCCTCGATGGGCGAGGAGTCGATGGCGATCTCGCTGGTGGGGCTGTCGGGGAAGGAGTGGTAGATGGCGCGGCCGGGGGTGATCCGAGCGACCTCGACGCCGCCGCGCTTGACGCTCAGGTTGGCGTAGATCAGCACCCGGTTGCGGTCCTCCTTCTCGCCGAGGCCCTCGTAGGTCACCTCGTAGTCGCCCAGGGGGACCGACTCGCCCTGGCGCATGGAGACGTCCTGCTCGACCTTGAAGGCGTTGCCGCAGAAGGCGACGATGGCCATGACGAAGCCCAGGTGGACGATGTAGCCGCCGTAGCGCCGGCGCTGTCGGTCAAAGAGGCCAAGGACGGCCTCCAGGGCGTTCTCGCCCTTGGACGTCATCCGGGCGCTCATGCCGCGCCAGAATTCGAAGATGATCGTCATGATGACGAAGATGGAGAAGGTGACCCCGGCGGTGGCGTAGCCCAGATCCAGGGGGACGGTCTCGACGTCGAGGGCCTCGACGCGGGTGAACCAGAAGAGGGCGCAGACGACGGGGGTGGCCACGAGGGTGGCGCCGACGGGGACGAGGAAGTTGCGCTGGAAGTTCTTCAGGCTGGCCTTCTTCCAGGTGATGAGGGTGCCGACGCCGATGAGCAGGACCAGGACGATGCCCATCGGGACGATGTACTTGTTGTACCAGGGCGGGCCGATGGAGACCTTGTCGCCGGTGATCATCTCCGAGATCTTGGGAAAGAGCGTGCCCCAGATGACGACGAAGACCATCCCGAGCAGGATCCAGTTGTTGCCCAGGAAGACGGCCTCGCGGCTCATGGGGGAGTCGATGTTGGCGTCGGACTTGAGGTGCTTCCAGCGCCAGATGAGCATCGAGGTCGAGAAGGCGATGGTGATCAAGAGGAAGGCCGCGAAGTAATTGCCGATGCTGGACTGCGCGAAGGTGTGCACCGAGTCGATCAGCCCGCTGCGGGTGATGAAGGTGCCAAAGACGGTCAGCAAGAAGGCGATGGTGCTCAGGACCACGTTCCAGCGCTTGAGCATGCCCCGGCGCTCCTGGACCATGATGGAGTGCAGGAAGGCGGTGCCGGCCAGCCAGGGCAGCAGGGCGGCGTTCTCGACCGGGTCCCAGGCCCAGTAGCCGCCCCAGCCCAGCTCCTCATAGGCCCACATGCCGCCGAGCATGTTGCCCATCGACAGCCAGAGCCAGGAGACCAGCGTCCAGCGGCGGGCGACCTTGAGCCACTCGTTGTCGAAGCGCCCGGCTATCAACGCCGACATGGTGAAGGCGAAGGGGATGGCCATGGTGGCGAAGCCCTGCAGGAGGCTCGGCGGGTGGATCATCATCAGCGGGGTCTGGAGCAGGGGGTTGAGCCCCGAGCCCTCCTTGGGGGTGTCGATGATGTGCCAGGTCTCAAAGGGGTTCGAGGCAAAGAGCAGGATGAAGAGCAGGATGCTGACCAGCCCCATGATGACGGTGATGAAGCCGGGGATCAGCGAGGCGTCCTTCTTGCGGTGGATGGTCAGGGCCAGGGCGAAGTAGGAGGCCAGGACCGTGGTCCAGAACAGGAGGCTGCCGGCCTGACCGCCCCAGAAGGCCGTCATCAGGTAGTTGAGCGGCATCCGGGTGTCGCTGTAGCGGTAGACGTTCTGGAGCGAGAAGTCGTGGGTGACGATGGAGTGGACGTAGATCGTCGCGGCCGAGGCGATCAACCCGAAGACGATGTAGCCGCTGTAGACGGCCAGCGTCGTGTAGCGCTTCTTCCCCGTCTGCCCGGCGAGGACGCTGCTGACGATGCCCAGCGCCGCGACGACGAAGGCGGCGTGAAGGGCGAAGGATCCGAGAGAGGGCAACATGATCAGCTCCAGACGCGGCGCACGCCAGGGGCCGCGCGCTCAGGTTTCGAAGGGGGCAAAGGGCCGTCAGTAGCCGCCGGCGCCGGCGGGGTGTTCCTCGGAGCCCGGGGCCCCCTCCTCGTACTTCGACGGGCACTTGGCGATCACGTTGTCGGCCACCAGCGTGCCCTGCTGCCCCATCTTGCCCTCGGCGATGACCTCGATGCCGGCCTTGAAGGTGTCGGGCAGCGGCTTGTTGTAGGTGATCGTCATCAAGTCCGTGCCGTGCTTGATCTTGAAGGTGGTGTCGAGCGTCCCCGGGACGTGGATCACCGAGCCCTCCTCGACCTTGCCCCGCACGCGGAACTGCTTGCCGACGAGCTGCTCCTGCTGCTCGACGGCCTGATCGACCGTGTAGGCGAAGACCGCGTCGTCGGCGCCGTCGAGGATGATGTAGGCCACCGCGACGGCCGCCAGCACAAGGCCGCCGACGAACCAGAGCGAGACGCCCGAGCCGTGCCTCGGCCCGCCCGCGGAGGACCCGCGCCTGCCAGGCGCCGGCGGATCCTCCGCCATGTGAGGCAGCGAGACCCCGGTGAGCTGCTCCAGTGGGGACATCTGTCCCCCTTGATCCTCACCCGCCTTGTTGTCCTGGTCGCTCATTTCGCCCTCTTTGCGTTCCGTGCTCGCCGCCCACGCGGCGCCGCCATCCTCACCACTTTGCCCGCGCTCCAGGCGCCGGGCCAGGTCGCGTGCAGTGCAAGGGCCGTTCCCATCTGGATCGACCGCCCCCCGCGCCGCCTTCAACCCCCGATGGAGACCATCTGCTTCCGGGTCACCGCGCCGCCGTCGATGTTGAAGCTGTGCGAGGCCAGCTTGCCCCAGAGCGAGCCACGGATGGCCTCCTCCAGCGCCTCGTCGCCCTCGCCGCCGCGCATCAGCGCCCTGAGGTCCACCTCTCTGTCGTCGGCCAGGCAAGCCCTCAAGCCCCCCTGCGCCGTCACCCGGACTCTGTTGCAGCCGTCGCAAAAACAGCGCGTCACCGCCGAGATGAAGCCAACCTTCCCCTCACCGCGCCGAAGCTGGCCGCCTCGCCCGGCCACGCGAAAATAGCGCGCAGGGCCGGCGCTGGCAACCTCGCCGAGCGGCTCCAGGGACCACCGCAGGCCCAGCGAGGCCTCCATCTCGGCCACCGGCACGCAGCCGCCCTGCCCCCAGATCGTGTCGGCGCCGATGGGCATGAACTCGATCATGCGCAGGATGTGCCCGCGCTCGACCGCCCAGGCCACCATGTCGTCCAGTTCGTCGTCGTTGAAGCCCCGGATGATCACCGCGTTGATCTTGATCCCCTCGAAGCCCGCCCGGCTGGCCGCCTCGATCCCGGCCAGCACCGCCGACAGCTCCCCGCCGCGCGTAATTTGCGCGAAGCGCGCCTCGTCGAGCGAGTCCAGGCTCACCGTCAGGCCCGTCAAGCCCGCCTCGCGCAGCGCCTCGGCGCAGCGCCCCAGCTGGTGCCCGTTGGTCGTCATCACGACCTGATCGACGCCCTCGATGGCCGACAGGCGCGCGACCAGCGCCGGGAGATCGCGGCGCACCAGCGGCTCCCCGCCCGTCAAGCGCACGCGGCGCACGCCGCCAGCGGCCATCAGCCGCACCAGGCGCTCGATCTCCTCAAAGGTCAACAGCGTGCTGTTGGGCCCAAAATCGAGGCCCTCGGCCGGCATGCAGTACACACACCGGAAGTTGCAGCGATCCGTCACCGAGAGGCGCAGGTAGGTCACCGGCCTGTTGAATCGGTCGACGAGGGGCTCCATCCTCCTTTGCGCTGTCTCCATGCCTGGGGCTTCCGGGGCTCGATCTTCTCACCGGGTCGCGTCGGATCAAACGCCGAGCGAGCCACGGGGTGTCTAGCATACACCACCGCCCTCTTCCAGAACAACCAAACCGGAGTTCATAGGTCCGCTTTGCCCCGATCCGGCCTCAACGCCCGTCGGTCTTCTGCCTTCGCCCCTTGCCCGCCCCCTTCTCTGGCGGCGGCCTGGGCGCCTCCTTGACCTCCTCCTCCGGGTCTGGCGCTGGCGCCCCGGCGGCGGCTTCGAAGGCGGAGACCTTGACCTTGAAGGTCCGCTTGTCGCTGGTCGTGCCGGGCAGGTCCAGGAAGACGAGCGAGAAGCGCATCCCCTGGCCGGGCTTGACCTCCAGCGCCTCGGACTCGGCCTCGATGCGCGCGTTGGCCTTCTTGAGGGCCTCGGCGTCGACGACGTCCAGCAGCTCCTCCTCGCTCAGGGGTCGCCCGGCGGGGGCCTCCTGCTGGCCGACCCTCGCGCCGGCCTCGTCGAAGACCTCCCCGGTGAGCTTGATCTTCCGCACGGGCCCCTCGGTGCGGTTGACGATCTGACCCTCGACGATGAAGAGATCCACCCCCTCGCTGTTGGGGAAGTAGAGGTTCTTGAGCTCCTCGACGTCGACCGACGGGGGGGCCGGCGGCGCCAGGGCGGCCTTGTTGGACTCGGCGTCGGCGAGGTGGCGCGGGGTGTAGGCCCCCTTGCCGAAGGCCTGCGCCGTAATGTCGTCCATGGCCCTGAAGTCCAGCAGCCAGTCGTTCATCATCGCCACGAAGCCCAGAAAGCTGGCCGCGATGATCATCAAGATCAGCACGAAGTTGGCGAAGCCCTGGAGGATCCTCACCCCGCCATCGGAGGACTCCGCCACCGAGCGCGCCGGGGGGATGACCGCCGCCTTCACGACGGGCGCGACCACCGGGGTGGTGAGCTTCGTCGGCGCGCTCCCTTCCATCGGCTCGGGCCTGGAGGGCGAGGGCTCCCTTCGAGGGGCCTCCTTCGGGAGCGCGGGTCTCCCGTTGCCCTTCCCCCAGTTGGGCATCTTCGGGCGCCGCTCCTTCGCGGGGAGGTCGGCGAGCGGGTCCTGGCCGCCAAAGTCGATCTCCCCGTAGCCCGCGCCGTAGCTGTCCTGGTCGTCGGGCGCCGTGGCGTCGAGCATCATCTGCGCGCGCTCGGGGTTGCCCAGCGTGCTGATGTCGCCGTCGAGGCTCTCCTCGCCGAGCATCTCCGAGCGACCAACGACCTTTGGGAAGGAGGGGCCGCTGAGTCTGACATTGCCATAATCGGCGCCACCATAGGGCGACGCGTTCGTCTCCAGCCCCGGGATGGGGCCCGCCGTGATGCTGGGGTCGTCGTCGATGGAGAAGTCAAAGCCGCTGCCGCCGTCGCTGGAGGGCGCCTTCTTGCCGAACTCGAAGGAGGTGACGGCGAAGGGATCCTCGCGCTCGAAGGGATCCAGCCCTCTGGGCGCGGGCTCCTTGCGGCGGGGGGAGGATGTCGGCGCGTCGTGCTGGTCGAGATCAAAGGAGTCGGGGTCGGCGGCGGTCTGTCCGAAGGCGGTGACGGCGAAGGGATCCTCGCGCTCAAAGGGGTTGTCCGTGAAGCTCTCGGCTGGGGGATCGGCCTCGTCGACCGACACCTCCCGGCCCAGGCTCGCCTTGCCGAAGGGCGCTGAGGTCTGCTCGAAGGGGTCATCCATCGAGAAGGGATCGGACCCCGGGCCGGGCTGCCGCTCCTCATCGGACCTGGAGAAGCGGCGCTCCGACTCTGGCGAGATGGAGAAGACCGCCTTGCACTTGGAGCAGCGGACCTTGATCCCACCGGACTTTATCTTCTCATCAGCGACCCGGAAGCGCGCGCTGCACTCCGGACATTCGATGATCATCCACGGACCTCCACGAGGGGTGCACCCAGATCAAGCCGTTCGCCGGGCCGGCGTGACGATTGGGCGCGACCCAACTATGAAATGAGGCTTCCGCCGCTGCAACTGTTTTGACAAATTGTCTGCGGCTGGCCGCTCTGGGCACCTTTGTATCGCCCCTGGCTTTTTGATAGAAAGTGCGGCCATCAACCAAGGGCCCTGGTGGCCCGGTCGGCGCCTCGCCCAGGCCCCGTATCCGGCGTCAGACCCACACAAGCAGGAAGAGACATGTCCATCATCAGCGCGCTGCGGCGCCTCCCACCCGGCTTCCCCTTGCTCCTCGGGCTGCTCTCGCTGGGGGGCCTGGCCTCCTGCGGCGACGACGGGGGCGCCGCCGCCGGATGTCAGGTGGACGCGGACTGCCGCGGCGCCAGGGTGTGCGTCGAGGGCCAGTGCGTCGAGGACGCCCCGGTCAACAACGACCCCTTCAACAACCCCCCGAACAACGACGAGGGCTGCGGCGGCGATCTGGAGTGCTCGCCGGAGCAGGTCTGCGACAGCAGCACCTGCGCCGAGCGCCCCTGCGACGGCGATCCCGACTGCGGCTCCTCGGATCGCTTCTGCTACGGCGGCACGTGCCGCGCGGCGATCGACTGCCAGGGCGACGCGGACTGCACCTTCAACGGCGGCTCGTGCGAGGCCGGGCTGTGCGTGCCGGGCTGCGTCATCGACGGGGAGTGCCCCGATCCGTTGACCCAGGCGTGCGCCGACGGGGTCTGCCGCGAGCGCTGCATGGCCGATCGGGACTGCGATCGCGGCGAGGTCTGCGACGGCGTCTGCCAGCCCGCGGAGTGTCAGGGCGTGGGGCAGGACGCCTGCCCGGACGGGGAGCGCTGCTCCAACGGCCGCTGCGAGACCTTCACGCCCTGCGCGCTGGACACCGACTGCGGCGCCAACGAGCTTTGCCGCGAGGGCGTCTGCGAGGCGCGCACGCGCTGCGTCGGCGACCCCCAGTGCCCGGAGGGCCAGCAGTGCCTCGACGGGTTCTGCCACGAGATCGAGCTGTGCCAGGGCCGGGGCGACTGCGGCCAGGGCGAGGACTGCGTGGCGGGCCGCTGCGTGCCCTTCGTCTGCCGCGGGGCCGAGGACTGCCAGGGCGATCAGATCTGCGAGGAGGGCCAGTGTCAGGCGCCCCCCGAGGGCGATCTGGCCGTCCGGGTCATCATCTTGAACCCGCCCCAGGCCATCGCGCAGGGCGGCCGGGTCCAGTTCCAGGCCGTGGCGCTGGACATGAACGGGGACATCCTGGCCGGCCAGACCTTCGCCTGGGCCACGAGCGCGGCGCAGGTGGCCGACATCGGCCAGGAGACCGGGCTGGCGGTGGGCGGCGCGCAGGCGGGCCAGGCGCAGATCACGGCCACGGTGGCGGGCTCAAGCCCGCCGGTGACCAGCGCTCCGGTGGTCTTGACCAACGCCGGGCCGGCCAACCCCAACGAGGATCGGGTCATCGTCGTCGACGCCCAGAGCGGCCTGCCCATCGAGGGCGCGGTCGTGGACCGCGACGGCCAGCGCCAGACCACGAACGCCAACGGCGTGGCGTCCTTCGCGCCGGCCATGGGGGCCTCTCGCGTGACGATCTTCGAGTCGCTGCACAACTTCACGACCCTGGTCGGCGTCAGCGGGCGAGACATCCTCGTGCCGCTGGAGCCGCTCTCGGGCGGCTCGGTCATCGGCGGCTTCACCGGCGAGATGGACTTCGGGCAGGTGCACTCGAATGGGGACATCAACGTCGGGCTGGCCGGCGCGAGCCTCGACGGCGAGCTGGCCAACTTCGATCTGGAGACGCTGCTGGGCGACTCCTTCAACACCCGCGTCGCGGTGCCGGGGCTCTTTGACGCGGAGCTGCCGCTGCCCGGGGGCCTCGTGCTCGACGGCGTGGTCTTCGGATTCCCCTTGACGATCAAGGACTTCTACGCGGCCAGCGCCCCCGCTGGGCTCAAGGTCGCCTGGGCGCTGGGCGGCAAGATCGAGGCGGGCGAGGTCATCGGGCTGGTCATGGGCGGCGGCGGCGCCGGCGGCATCGTCCGCGCGCTGCTGCCCTTCTTCGAGAACTTCGACCACACGCTGCGGCCCCTGGAGGTCGAGGGCCTCGCGCGCGTCCCTGACTCGGACGACATCGACGGCGACGGCGACCGGGGCGAGCTGATCCCCAACTTCGAGGCCTTCCCCGAGGTGGGCCTGACCCCGCGCGTCGAGCAGCGGCTGCGCACGGGCCTGAGCCTGCCGGCGCTGCCCAACTTCGGCGGCGACCCCCAGGACACCTTCGTGATTACGGTCGGCGGCATCATCACCGAGGGGATCGGCTTTGTCCCCATGGGCCTCAACGCCACCCAGGACGAGTCGGGCGACGGCCGCCCGGACCCGGTCACGCTGCGCATGGCCCCGGCCCACTCGGGCCTGAGCGTGGGCAAGTACGCGGTCGTGGCGCTGACCTTCGACCCGAGCGACCTGAACGCGGACCTGACGAGCGGCATCGATCTGCCCGACGACTACTCCACCATCGTCTGGCAGGGCTCCAGCATCCCGGCCGATCTGGACATGACCCAGGCCTTCTTGACCTTGCCCGAGGCCAGTTGGGACGCCCTGGCCCGCCAGTTTTCTCGCCAGAGTGTTGCCGGCGCCGATCTGTTCAGAGTAACCTTCATCGGACCCCAGGGCTCCTGGGAGGTCTGGCTCAACGGCGACCTCGACGGCTTCGAACTCCCCACCCCTCCCGACGGCTTCCAGGACTGGACCCTCGGCAGCGTGATCCGGGTTGACGCCTTCGACACCACCGACGACCAGACCCTCGACGGCATCTCCAGCGCCAACGGCGTCGGACTGCGCCGTGTCTCTTCCATCAGCGCGGGCTTCAGCCGCGCGGTGATTCAGTGAGTCGGCATGATCCTCCTGTGCTCAGAGTGCCACTGGAGCACCGTCCTTGAAGAAGACAAGGTCGCCGCAGCCGGCGGCCCCACCGCCTTCAAGTGCGAGGTCTGCCAGAACCCTCTGAACACGATGGAGGTGGCCTTCGGCGTCGATCTGGCCTCCGGCAGCGAGGCCGCCGATCACATGGGCGAGGACCACCTGACGGCCACCGTCAAGCAGGACGTCCTGGCGCGGCCCTCCAAGGGCACGCTCGATCTGCGCTCGCCGCCGGGCCAGGTCGTCATCGGTGGCGACAGCTTCTTCGATCAGGAGTCCACCCGCCGCAGCGTCAACGCCGTCGACGACGCCTTCAACACCTTCGGCGACCCTTCGCCCGACGCCACGCAGCTCAACGCCCAGCCCTTGCGGCCCCCCTCGACCTTGAAGGCCCCTCCGCCCTTGCCCCCCCCGACCAAGAGCAGCAAGGGCGCCATCGGCCTCGCGGTCGGCTGCGCCATCGTCGCCGGGGCCTTGCTCCTCATCGGCGGGGTAGCCTTCGGGCTCTACTTCATCCTGACCCCGGAGGATGCGAAGGGCCCCGTCGCCGAGGGCGATGGCCCCGACGCGGGCGGCGCCGCCGACGAGCCGCCGGCCCGCCCGCCGCTGGCCGAGCGGCTCACCGACCTGACCCAGTCCCACTCCAGCACCTCCGTGCCCGCCATCGCGCTGCCCGAGGAGCTGCCCAACGACGGCGAGCCGATCCTGCTGACCCCCAACGGGGTCGTCTTCGGCGGCGAGATGGTCGCCACCGTCAGCCTCGACCGGGTCGACCCGGGCGTGCGCCCCAACGAAGACTCACCCCTCATCCTGCCCCTGGCCACGGCCATCGACGCCATCTTCAAGGTCCGCAACAAGGACGAGGTGGAGGCCGACGCCAACCCCCGCCGCGCCATCATCCTCGGCGACGGCACCGTCCCCTACCCCGTCGCCCACGCCGCCCTCTACACCGCCTGGAGCCGCGGCGCGCACCTCGTGCTGGCCACCACCAACCCCTCCAACCCCAACGCCTACGTCACCATCGAGATCATCGCCGATGGCTGGCCCGCGCCCGTCGCCGCCGGCGCCCCCGACGACCTGCCCTCCGAGAACCCCGCCCTGACCCCCGATCCGGCCGCCAAGACCATGGTCGTCCAGATCCACTCCAAGGGCTTCGTCCTGGCCGCCCCAGGCCAGAGCCTCGATGAAGGCAAGCAGATCGAGAAGTCCACCGTCTTCCCCATCCCTCGCCTCAAGGAAGAGATCCGACAGCTTCGCATCGATCGCCCCGAGATCAACGCCGTCTTGATCCAGCCCTCGGCCAGGACCTCGCTCTTCACGATCCTTCAGACCATCTCAGCCGCCGTCGAACCCGTCGAAGACCTCAAGCCCCTGCGCGAGGTGCGCCTCGGCCCCCCCGGCAACCCCTGATCGGCGCCCTGGCGTTGATCAATCCTGAGAGCCGGCGAAGATGAACTCGCGCACCTTCTCGTGCTCCGAGCCCCTGAGCTCCTCCGGCGCGCCGTAGGCCAGGATCTCCCCGAGCGAGAGCATCGCCACGCGATCCGCGATCCGAAAAGTCGAGACCATGTCATGACTTATGACGATCGAGGTGATGTCAAAGGCGCTCTGGGCCTCCTCGATCATGTTGTCGACGTTGCGGATCATGACCGGGTCCTGGCCCGTCGTCGGCTCGTCGTAGATCATGATCTCGGGCCGGGTCACGATGGCGCGGGCCAGCGCCACCCGCTTGCGCTGGCCGTTGGAGATCTCGGCCGGGAAGCGGTTGGCGAGCTCCGGGATGTGAAGGCGCTCCAGCACCTCCTCGACCTGATCCCGGCAGGCCTTGCCGCGCGCCAGCCCGCGCTCGATCAGGGGGAAGGCCACGTTGTCGTAGATCGTGAGCGAGTCAAAGAGCGCCGAGTTCTGAAAGAGCATCCCGAAGCGCTCGCGCACGCGGCGGACGGCATTCCGATCCGCCCTGGCCATGTCCTCCCCCAGCACGAGCACCTGGCCCTCGTCTGGCCTGAAGAGCCCGATGATGTGCTTGATGATGACCGACTTGCCCGAACCCGAGCCCCCGATGATGACCGTGATCTTCTTGGGCGGCACCTTGAGGCTGATCCCCTTGAGGACCTTGTGCCTGCCGAAGCTCTTGTGGACCCCGCGCAGCTCGACCACCGGCTCATCGGGCTCGGCGGCCAGGCGCGCCTCCACGTCGTCGCACAGCGCCCTGCCCGCCCCCAGATCCACGACCGACTCGACCATCCGGCCCGAGCCGCCCACGTTGACGAAGCCGTGAACCCAGGGGTGGGTGCTGCTCCGGATGGCCGCGAAGTCCCCCTCCTGGACGATCCGCCCGTCGTTGAGCATGGCGATGCGGGTGGCCAGGCGCTGGACGCTGCCGACGTCGTGGCTGATGATCACGCTGGTGATGTTGTAGGCCCGCTGGGCGCGGATGATCATCTGGTCGACGAACTCGATCATGACCGGATCGAGGCCCGTCGTGGGCTCGTCGAAGAAGACCAGCTCCGGGTTGGCGATCAAGGCCCTGGCCAGCGACACCCGCTTCTTCATCCCGCCTGAGAGCTCGTTGGGGAACTTCTCGCCGGCCTCCGGCAGATCGAGCATCTGGAGCAGATCCCGGACCCGCGTGTCGATCTCCGCTCGCCCAAGCCGCGTGTTCTCCTCCAGCGGGAAGGCGATGTTGTCGCGCACCGTCATCGAGTCCATCAGCGCGTAGTTCTGAAAGAGCATCCCGGCCCGCTTGCGCACCAGGAGCCGCTCGCGCAGCGACAGCCGGCCCAGATCCTGCCCGAAGGCCATCACCTGCCCCTCGTCGGGGACGTCCAGCCCCACCAGCAGGCGCAGCAGCACCGTCTTGCCCGAGCCGGACTCCCCCATGATCACGACCGTCTCCCCGGCCGTGACCTTCAGGTCGATCCCCTTGAGAATCTGCTTCTCTCCAAAGGACTTCCAGACCCCGCGCAGCTCCAGGATCGGCTGGCTCGGATCCGAAGGCCACCGCACGTTGTCCGGCAAGAGCAGGTTCTTGCGGACCTCGATCGGCGCGACCTCTCCCCCCTGTTGACCGCTCATGCGCAACCCCAGATCGACCCTGTTCTCTTCGACAATCCCAGCTTGAGGCTCAAGAGAGGCCCTCTCGGCTCCATCATGTCGTTTTCGAGCCCCCAAGACGACCCTATTCGAAGCCACCCCCGCACTCCACCCCCGCACTCCACCCCCTGTCCCCCTCCTCCCTCCGGAAGGAGGGGGGACGCTTGTATTACGGGCAAGGTGGTTCGGGGACGCTCAAATTACGGGCAAGGTGGATCGGGTCCCGCCCTGCCGACATCACGATTGTCCCCGACGGGGTCTCGCCCCAAGCGGCCAGTGATCCCGACGATGGCTCCTGCGGCCCGCCCCCCTCGAATCATCGTGCCCGTAATACGAGCGTCCCCCCTCCTCGTGGAACGAGGGCAGTGCCCTTCGGAGGGGGATAGGGGGTGGAGTGTGGGGGTGTCGGTGGTTGACCTCCGATGGATCTGGATCGGTGGCGCTTTGGACTCGCCGGAGCGCCTCTGTTACTCTCGACGCAGCACAGGGGTGGATCAGCTTGCACCACGTCAAACCACACATCACCTCCCTTCTTTGTCTCGTCCTCCTCGCCGTGGCCTGGATCCAGGCGGGGCCGCTGGGGCTGATGCCCTCCGAGGGCGCGCTGGAGGCCGGCGAGCGCCCGCAGATCGCGTGGCTGGGTGCCGCCTTGATCGCCTTGGACTTGAGCGCGGCGCCGCAGCCTGAAGACGTGGGCTTCGGCGACCCTTGCCTCATCGACGCTGAGGGCGGCGAGGTCCCTGCGGGCGACGACGACTGCGGCTGCCCTCCTGGCTGTGACGACTGCATCTGCTGCGGCGCTGTGGCGCACATGGCCCTCCCTGGCCTCCTCCTGCCGCTGCTGGCCCTTGACCAATCGGGCTCCCGCGTCCTTCCGCTGCCTGAGCCGCTCTACGGCGAATCGCGCGGACGGATATGGCGCCCGCCAGCATCGGCGCTGCCGCTGCGATCCTCCGCAGCGGCCTGATCGATCCGAACCCGAACACAACACCCCAGCCCGTGTGAAATACAACACGGTGGCGCGGCCCTTTGCCGGCGGCGCGACGCTCGCCCTGCGCGGGCTCGACCGCCAGAGATTCTTGATCCAAACCAGGGAGTGACCCCCATGAGAGATCCCATCCGCTTCTTGATCACCGCCTCTGCCTTCGCCCTGTTGCTGTCCTGCGTCGGCTGCGACAAGGCCACCACCGACGCGCCGGAGCCGGCCACGGCGACGCCCACAGATTCGAAAGACCCGAGCGCGACGAAGCCCGCGGATTCTAAAGACCCGAGCGCGGCGGCGACGACCACGGCTCCGAAAGCCCAGGAGCCCATCCAGGGCGATCCTGGCGACTGGTGCGGGGGCCACGCGCTGCCGGAGTCGATGTGCACGAAGTGCAACCCGGAGCTGACCGCGAAGTTCAAGGCCGACGGCGACTGGTGCGAGACGCACGGCTTCCCCGAGTCCGCCTGCCCCACCTGCAACCCCATGAAGGCGCCCGATCGCAAGGCCGCCATCGGCCAGGCGAGCGACTGGTGCGGGGGCCACGCGCTGCCGGAGTCGATGTGCACGAAGTGCAACCCGGAGTTGGCCGCCGGGTTCAAGGCCAAGGGCGACTGGTGCGAGGCCCACGGCTTCCCCGAGTCGGCCTGCCCCACCTGCAACCCCATGCAGGCGCCGGCTGCGAACTAGGGATGTCCAGAGGTCAACTGTCATGAAGATGCGGTCTGAAGTCCCCTGGATGGCGTGGGCCTTGTGCCTGGGCCTGCTCTCCGCGGCGGGGTGCGACAAGGGCGGCGAGCCGACCGAGGGCGCGGCCGCCGCAGTGAGCGGCGACACAACAAAGGGCGACGCAGCGCGGATCGGGGACGCCGCCGACTGGTGCGAGGAGCACGGGCTGCCGGAGTCGAAGTGCACGAAGTGCAACCCCGCGCTGATCCCCGCCTTCCGGGTTCGTCGAGACTGGTGCGAGGATCACGGCTTCCCGAAGTCCGCCTGCCCCACCTGCAACCCCATGGAGGCGCCATCGGCGGAGGCGCTGGCGGCCGCCCGGGCGGCGCCGGTCGCGGCGCCGAGCGACTGGTGTGGCGCGCACGGGCTGCCGGAGTCGAAGTGCACCACCTGCAACCCGGAGTTGACCGCCGGGTTCAAGGCCAAGGGCGACTGGTGCGAGGCGCACGCCTTCCCGGAGTCCGCCTGCCCCACCTGCAACCCGCAGCCCATGCCCGATGGCGCGCTGGCCGGCGTCATCCCGGCGGGGACGACGATACGCCTCGCGGACGCCGAGGTGGTCCGCGACGTTGGCCTCCAGACCGTCCCGGCCAGGGGCGGCGGCCTTGCGGCGTCCATGTCGGTGGTCGGGACGGTGGACTTTGATCAAGATCGGCTGGCCGAGATCCAGTCGCCGGTGTCGGGCATCGTCCGCGAGGTCCTGATCGACCTGGGCGACGAGGTGAAGGTCGGCGATCCGCTCTTCGTGCTGGAGAACGCCGACGTCGGGGAGCTCCAGGCGAGGCTCCGGGTGGCGGCCTCGCGCCTGCGGGTCTCGGGCGAAAACCTCAAGCGGGTCGAGATCTTACGAGGCGAGGGCGTCAACGCGCAGCGCGATCTGGACCTGGCCAGGCTGGAGCGGGAGACGGCGGCGGCAGACGAGCGCTACCTGCGCGACGCGCTGCGCTTGAGCGGGGGCAGCGGGGGCGAGAGCGGCCGCCTGGTGATCCGCGCTCGGATGGCGGGGAGCGTCGTGCGTCGGCCTGCGGTGATGGGGATGGCGGCGGACGGCCGCGAGAGCCTGGCGACGGTGGCCGATCTGTCGCGGATGTGGGTCCTGCTCGACATCCCCGAGGGTGAGGTCGCGCTGGTCAAGGAGGGGATGACGATCAGCGTCAAGGCCGACGGCGACAGATACGAGGGCGTGATCGACTGGATCGCCCCGGAGGTCGACGCGCACACCCGCGCGGTGCGGGTGAGGGCGACCTTGCCCAACCCGGACAGGCGGCTGAGGGCGAACCAGTTCATCGAGGCTCGCCTGGGGCTGGGGGCTGCGGCCGAGGGGTCGGTCGTGGTGCCTTCGGCGTCGCTTCAGCGCCACGGTGAGGCGGAGGTGGTGTTCATCCAGACCGGCGCGGCGACCTTTGAGCCGCGTGCGGTGGCCGCGGTCCGCCGTCGTGGCGACGAGGTGGAGGTGCGGGGGGCCGTCAAGGTCGGCGACAAGGTGGTGACGACGGGGGCGTGGCTGCTCAAGACCGAGCTCTCCAAGGAGGACATCGGAGCTGGCTGTTGCGAGGTCGAGGACGGGAAGGGGGGTCGATGATGACGTTGATCATCGAGTGGTGCCTCCGCCACCGGCTGGTGGTCCTGATGGCGGCGGCGCTGCTGGTGCTCTGGGGGCTGCGGGCGCTGGGGGAGCTGCCCATGGACGCCTTCCCCGACACCACGCCGGTCCAGGTGACGGTCAACACGGTGGCGCCAGCGCTGACGCCGGGCGAGGTGGAGCAGCAGATCACGCTGCCGATCGAGCAGGCGCTGGGGGGGCTGCCGGGGCTGTCCTCGACGCGCTCGCTGTCGAAGGCCGGGTTTTCGCAGGTCACGGTGGTCTTCGAGGAGGAGGTGGAGATCCAGCTGGGTCGCCAGACGGTCAGCGAGCGTCTGCAGGCGGTGGAGCTGCCCGAGGGCGTGGGCAGGCCCTCGCTGGGGCCGCTGTCCACGGGGCTTGGGGAGGTGCTGCAGTATGTGTTGAGGTCGGATCGGCATACGGCGATGGAGCTTCGGACGCTGCACGACTGGGTGGTCCGGCCGCAGATGTTGAGCGTGCCGGGGGTGGCCGAGATCAACGCGTGGGGGGGCTTTGAGCGTCAGTTCCACGTCAAGGTGGACCCGAATCGGCTGGTGCAGTACGGCCTGACGCTGGAGGAGGTCAGCGAGGCGCTGGTGCGCAACAACCGCAACGTGGGCGGCGGCGTGGTCAGCCAGGGAGGCGGGTCCAGCGCGATCCAGGGGGTGGGGCTGGCGACGGAGATCAAGGACTTCGAGGATATCTTGATCGCGACCCGGGAGGGGTCGCCGGTCAGGATCAGGGACGTGGCCCAGGTCGAGGACGGGCACGAGATCCGCCGTGGCGCGGCGACGGCCGGCGGCAAGGGTGAGGTGGTGCTGGGTCTGGGCTTCATGTTGATGGGGCAGAACAGCCGGGAGGTCACCGAGGCGCTGGAGGCGAGGCTCGCGCAGGTCTCGGGGCGGCTGCCGGAGGGTGTGGTCATCGAGGCGCTCTACAAGCGCACGGAGCTCGTCGATCAGGTGCTGGAGACGGTCCAGCGGAACCTGCTGGAGGGCGCGCTGCTGGTGATCGCGGTGCTCTTCATCATGATGGGGAGCTTGCGGGCGGGGTTGATCGTGGCGCTGGCGATCCCGCTGTCGATGCTCTTTGCGTTCGACATGATGTTGCGCTTTGGCATCGCGGGCAGCTTGATGAGCCTGGGCGCCATCGACTTCGGGCTGGTGGTGGACAGCTCGGTGATCATGGTCGAGAACGCGCACCGGCGCCTGGGTCAGGAGGCGGGGTCGCGGAGCGTCGTCGAGATCGTCCGCGACGCCGCGGTCGAGGTGCGGGGGCCGACCCTCTACGGGGAGTTGATCATTGCCATCGTCTACCTGCCGGTGCTGGCCCTCGAAGGGGTCGAGGGGCAGCTCTTCAGGCCGATGGCGTTGACGGTGATCTTCGCGCTGACGGGCTCGCTGATCCTGTCGATGACGCTGATGCCGGTGCTGGCCACCTTCGCGCTCAAGAAGAGGCCGGGCGGGGGCCAGGGGGACAACGCGCTGGTGCGGGGTCTCAAGGCGATCTACGGCCCGGCGCTGGACTTCGCGCTCAGGCGGCGCGTGCTGGTGCTGGTCTGCGCGGCGGTGGTGGTGGTCAACGCGGCGGCGCTGGCCCCTGGCCTGGGTTCGGAGTTCATGCCCAGGCTCCAGGAGCAGGCGGTGGTGGTCAACACCGTGCGGCTGGCGGGGGTCTCCCTGGAGGAGTCGGTGCGCTACGGCACCCGGATCGAGCAGCGGCTCATGAGGGGCTTCCCGGACGAGATCGCCCACATCTGGACGCGCACGGGGACCGCCGAGGTCGCCACCGACCCGATGGGCCTTGAGCTCAGCGACGTCTTCATCACGCTGACCCCGCGGGAGCGCTGGAAGCGCGGGGCGACGCAGGAGGAGCTGGTCGAGGCCATGGCGGCGGCGCTCGAGGACATGCCTGGGATGCGGATGATCTTCACCCAGCCGATCGAGATGAGGGTCAACGAGATGCTGGCCGGGATCCGGGCGGATGTGGGCGTCAAGATCTACGGCGACGACTTCGAGTCGCTGGGCCGGGCCGCGGACGCGATCCAGGAGGCGGTCGAGGCCATCCCGGGCGCCGCGGACGTGACCCGCGAGCAGGTCACGGGGGCGCCGGTCCTCCAGATCGAGGTCCGGCGAGAGGCCATCGCGCGCCATGACATCAGCGTCGATCAGGTCCTGGCCGTCGTCGAGGCGCTGGGCGCCCGCAAGGTCGGGGAGGTCAGGCAGGGTGACAGGAGGTTTGATCTGGTCGTGCGGCTGGGGGATGTGGCCGGCGCGGACCCTGAGTCCATCGGCGCGCTGCTGGTGAGCGCGCCGAGCGGCCAGCGCATCCCGCTGAGGGCGCTGACGCGCATCGAGCGCGTCGAGGCGCCCTCGACGATCAACCGGGAGTGGGGCAAGCGGCGCGTCGTGGTCCAGGCCAACGTGCGGGATAGGGACATGGGCTCCTTCGTCCGGGAGGTGCAGGCGGCGGTGGCCCGCGTCGAGCTGCCCGAGGGCGGCTTCGTGCGGCTCGGCGGCCAGTTCGAGAGCTACCAGCGGGCCAGATCGCGGCTGGCCTTCATCGTCCCGGTGGCCTTGCTGCTGATCTTCACCTTGCTGGTGCTGGCCTACGGCAGGGTCGTGGACGCGCTGAGGGTCTTTACCGCCGTCCCCTTCGCCGCGGTGGGGGGGGTGCTGGCGCTGTGGTTGAGGGGCATGCCCTTCTCGATCTCGGCGGCCATCGGCGTCATCGCGCTGTCGGGCGTGGCGGTCCTGGGCGACATGGTGCTGGTGGCGCGGGTCAGGGATCTGCTTGGGCAGGGGGTCGAGACGGCGGAGGCGATCCGGCGGGCGGCTCTGGGTCGGCTGCGCCCGGTGTTGATGACCTCGGCGGTCGCGGCGCTGGGCTTCATCCCCATGGCGCTGAACACGGGGGTGGGCGCCGAGGTCCAGCGGCCGCTGGCCACGGTCGTGGTCGGCGGCATGCTCACCTCGACGCTGGCGACGCTGCTGATCCTGCCTGCGATGTTCGCGATCACGGCCGCCTCCAAACGCGGTTGACTTCGGCGCCGCCTCGGACCTATAGTCCCCACGCCTCACAGGGCGCCGGAGTGGCGGAATCGGTAGACGCGTCGGACTCAAAATCCGATGGCCTTTGGTTGTGTGGGTTCGAGTCCCACCTCCGGTATTTCATCCCCCCCCCATCATCCTCCTTCTCTTCGACGGGTGAGTTGTGCTTTTCAGGGTGTCTGCCTCCTTGACATCCTCGGGGCCCTTTGACAGAATCTACGCCCCGTAGAGGTGTAGTCACAAGCCAAGCTCCTTCCAGACAGGGGATTGTCCTGTCGAGAGGGAGGGATACCCTTCTTGATTTGTCCTTGATCTATCGATCTTCAGGATGAGTCCGTGTCCCTGGATCCAGGGCGCGCGAGGGGGTACGGCAGAGTTCTTGTCTCATGTTGGAACACGGCCTCCATGGCGGGGGCGAAGGCGTTTGGAAGGAGAGAAGGAATGACGATCCAGTTGACCCCCGAGCTTCGCAAGACCTGTCGAGACACGATCCGCTTCCTGGCGGCGGACGGCGTCGAGAAGGCCAACAGCGGACACCCTGGCACGCCGATGGGCGCGGCCGACATCGCGTTCGTGATCTGGACCGAGTTCATGAAGCACGATCCCTCCTCGCCGGGGTGGGCCAACCGCGATCGCTTCGTCCTGTCTGGCGGGCACGCCTCGATGTTGCTCTACTCGATGCTGCATCTGTCGGGCTACAACCTGCCGCTGGACGAGCTCAAGCAGTTCCGCCAGTGGGGCTCCAAGACGCCCGGCCACCCCGAGTTCGGCCATACCGAGGGCGTGGAGTTGACGACGGGGCCGCTCGGGGCCGGCTTCGCCACGGCCGCCGGCATGGCGCTGGCGGCCAAGATGCTCGCCGCGCGCTTCAACACGCCTGAGTACCCGATCATCGACTCGCACATCATCGGGATCTGCGGCGACGGGGACATGCAGGAGGGCCTGACGGCCGAGGCCGCCTCGCTGGCCGGCCACCTGGGCCTGGGCAACCTGATCTTCATCTACGACAACAACGACATCACGATCGAGGGTCACCTGGACGTCGCCATGGGCGAGGACGTCGGGCGGCGCTTTGAGTCCAACAACTGGTTCGTGCAGCATTGCGACGGCCATGATCAGGCCGCCATCAAGGCTTGCCTGGACCGCGCCAAGCAGGAGACGGTGCGCCCCTCGCTGATCGTCGCCAAGACCGTCATCGGCGCCGGCGCGCCGAACAAGTGCGGCACCCACGACGTGCACGGCGCCCCGCTGGGCAAGGTCGAGATGGCGGCGGCCAAGGCCGCCGCGGGCTGGCCCGAGGCGCCCTTCCACATCCCGACCGAGACGCAGGCCTGGTTCTCCCAGGTCGCCGAGGCCGGCCGCGCCAAGCGGATCGCCTGGGAGTCGATGTACAACGAGTGGCGCGGCGCCTTCCCCGAGAAGGCGGCGCTGTGGGATCAGCACTGGGGCCTGAGCACTCCGGCGGACTTCACCGAGCAGCTGCTGGCCACCGTCAAGGGTCAGGTCAACGCCACGCGCAACCTGTCGGGCAGCCTCATCCAGAAGGCGGCCTCGCTGATGCCCTCGCTCATCGGCGGCGCGGCCGACCTTGAGCCCTCGACCAAGACCGGCGTCAAGGGCGCGGCCTCCGTCGTGCCGGCCTCCGTCGAGTCCGACCAGCTCCCCGACGTGGCCTTCGCCGGCCGCAACCTGCACGGCGGCATCCGCGAGCACGCCATGGGCTCGATGGCCAACGGCATGGTCCTGTTCGGCGGCTGGCTGACCTACAACGCCACCTTCCTGGTCTTCTCCGACTACATGCGCGCTCCGGTGCGGCTCGCGGCTCTGTCGCACCTGCCGACGATCTTCATCTTCACGCACGACTCCTTCTGGGTCGGCGAGGACGGCCCCACCCACCAGCCCATCGAGCACGTCTGGTCGCTGCGGCTGATCCCCAACCTCGACGTCTGGCGTCCCGCCGACGCCGTCGAGACGGCCATGGCCTGGTCCGCCGCCGCGCTGAGCCGCAAGACGCCCTCGTGCCTCATCCTGACCCGTCAGACCCTCCCGGCGCTGACCCGCCCCGAGGGCTTTGACAACAACGACATCCTCAAGGGCGGTTACATCGTCGCCGACGCCACCGGCGGGACCCCCGAGGTCACGCTGATCTCGACCGGCTCGGAGATGGGCGCCTGCGTCGAGGCCCGCACGACCCTGGAGGCCGCTGGCATCCCCACTCGCCTCGTCTCGATGCCCTGCGTCGACCGCTTCGCCGACCAGCCGGCCGAGTACCGCAACAGCGTCCTGATCCCCGGCTCCAAGCGCGTCTCGGTCGAGGCCGGTCGCCCCGAGCCCTGGCACCGCTACATCGGCGACGGCCTCTCCATCGGCATGACCACCTTCGGCGCCTCGGCTCCGGGCGAGGTCCTCGTCGAGAAGTTCGGCTTCACCGGTCCGCAGATCGCCGCGCGCGTCCAGAGCTGGCTCAAGGGCTGAGGCCCTGAGCCTTTCGATAGACTTGATCCCGTTCGCGGGGTCGAGGGGCCGCGCGCCCCTCCACCCCGCCTCCGTTCACCCCAGCCACAGGAGTCTCACATGAGCCAGTCACAGGTCGGCCTCGTCGGCCTCGCCGTCATGGGCCAGAACCTCGCCCTGAACATCGCCGAGAAGGGCTTCCCCATCTCCGTCTACAACCGCACCGGCGACAAGGTCGACGCCTGCGTCGCCCGCGCCAAGGAGGAGGGCAACCTCCCCCTGACCGGTTACAAGGATCTGAACGACTTCGTCCAGTCCCTTGAGCGGCCCCGCCGCGTCATCATGCTGGTCAAGGCCGGCGGCCCCGTCGACGCCACCATCGAGTCCCTCGTCCCCCACCTGGAGGTGGGCGACTTCATCATCGACGGCGGCAACGAGTGGTACCCCAACACCGAGCGCCGCGCCGCCGCCCTGGCCTCCAAGGGCATCGGCTACATGGGCATGGGCGTCTCCGGCGGCGAGGAGGGGGCCCGCAATGGCCCCTCCATGATGCCCGGCGGCCCCCGCGAGACCTGGGAGCTGATGAAGCCCATCCTCTCCAAGGTCGCCGCCCAGGTCGACGACGGCCCCTGCGTCACCTACATCGGCCCCGGCGGCTCGGGCAACTACGTCAAGATGGTGCACAACGGCATCGAGTACGGCGACATGCAGCTGATCTCCGAAGCCTACGATGTCCTCAAGACCGTCGGCGGCCTGACCAACGAGGAGCTCCACCAGGTCTTCACTGACTGGAACAACGGCAGCCTCAACAGCTTCCTCATCGAGATCACCGCCAAGGTCTTCGCCAAGCGCGATGACCAGGGCAAGGGCGGCCACCTCGTCGACTACATCCTCGACCAGACTGGCATGAAGGGCACGGGCCGCTGGACCATCATCGAGGCCGCCGAGCTCTCCATCGCCGCCCCCACCATGGCCGCCTCCCTGGACGGCCGCTTCCTGTCGGCCCTCAAGCAGGAGCGCGTCGCCGCCTCGGCCCTCTACGGCGATCCCACCCCGCCCTCCGGCGTCGACAAGAAGCAGCTCATCGACGACGTCAGCAAGGCCCTGTACGCCTCCAAGATCTGCTCCTACGCTCAGGGCATGAACCTCATCCGCGCCGCCTCCATCTCCCACGACTGGAACCTGAACCTCGGCGAGATCTCCAGGATCTGGAAGGGCGGCTGCATCATCCGCGCGATCTTCCTCGATCGCATCAAGAAGGCCTACGACCTCGACGCCAACCTCGCCAGCCTCCTGGTCAACCCCTCGTTCGCCGCCGAGCTCAACGAGTCCCAGGGTGCGTGGCGCCGGGTCATCAACCTGGCCGTCAACACCGGCATCGCCGTCCCCGGCTTCTCCTCCTCGCTGGCCTACTTCGACCAGTACCGCCGCGCTCGCCTGCCCGCCAACCTCGTCCAGGCCCAGCGCGACTTCTTCGGGCGCCACACCTTCGAGCGCACCGACATGGCCGGCGCCTACTCCGCCATGTGGGAGGAGTAGCCTCCCCCCCCGGCGCGCCGCACCTCCCGTGGCGCGCCGACCCCTCCCCTCGCGCCCCTCGGCGCGACCCCTCCCTCAATCTCCCCGGTTGATCTCGACGCGCTCCCGATACGAGGAAATGCTGTCGAGCACGATCCCCACCTCGCTGTCGATCACCTCATTGAAGGCGTCCAGGGTCTTGACCCCCTCGAGCCTCACCCCGTTGACGAAGCACGTCGGCGCCTTCTCGACCTCAAGCGCCTCGGCCAGCGCCCGATCCGACTCCAGCGCCGCCTTGACCTCCGCCCCCTCCATGTCCGCCTCGAAGCGATCGGCATCCAGGCCGATCCGATCCGCGTAGCGCGCCAGATCGCGCCGCTCGAGCTTGCCCTCGTTCTGCAGGAGGATGTCGTGGTAGGCCCAGAAGGCCCCCTGCGCGTGCGCCGCCAGCGCCGCCCTGGCCGCCTGCTCCCCCCACCGCGACTTCGGCGGGATGCTGTTCTTGAAGACCAGCCGCACGTCCTCCCGATAGTCCTCCCCGATCTGCCGCAGGATCGGCGCCAGCTGGATCGCCTCGCGGCTCTCGAAGTCGCTGAAGACGACGATCACCACCAACGCATCCTCGTAGCCCTTCGACGGGCTCTGCCCCACCGGGACGATGGGCGAGTCCTCGAAGGTCTGCAACTTCTTGACATCATTGAAGATCGACACCCCTCCCCAGGTCACCAGCGCCCCGCCCACCAGCGCGCAGGCCACCAGCGCCCCCAGCAGGTAGACCCACCACGCCACGCCGCCGCGCCGCCTGGGCGCCGCTGGGGCTGGCCTCAACGCCCTCAGATCAATCCCAGGCGCCTCGCCGTCCGGCGACGAGGCCGCCGACGCCTGGCTCGGAGGCGCGCCTTGGGCCTTCGCCCCCGATGCGCCCCCGTTCGCATCGATATCTTTGATCGGCGAACCCTGACCTGAGACGCCCGCGCCCGCCGCGCCAGCGGCCAAGGCCCCCCCGGCCCTCTCCGCCTCGACCGAGGGGGCCTGCGCCGAGGCGGCCCCGGGCTCGGCGATCGCGTCGTCCGGCCCGAAGCCGGCGCGCTCTCCCCTGGCCCGCGAGGGCCCGCTGTCGAGCGCCGCCCCTGGCCGGGGCTTGTGGATCGCCTCCATGAAGGGTTCGGTCCGGGTGGACATGATGCCCTTGGTCGCCAGTTCCGCGCGCAGCTCCTTGATGCTGATCGCCTGGAGCGCCCGCGCCAGCCCGTACCCGTCGGGGTAGCGCTGGACGGGATCCCGATGGAGGCACTTGCGCAGCAGGGGCTCCAGGACCGTCCCTTCGAGCGCGTGCGGGATCTCGACCTCGCCGCTGTTGTACTGCCGCATCAGATCGCGCAGCCCCGTGACCTTGAGCACCGGCAGACCGATGATCATCTCGGCCAGGATGAGGCCCATCTGGTAGACGTCCAGCGCCGGGGTGGCCTCCTTGTGGAGGAGGTACTCGGGCGCGAGGTAGTGCAGGGTCCCGGACATCTCGCCGCTGACCGTCAGGCTCGCCTCGCCCATGACCCGAGCGATGCCGAAGTCCACGAGCATCAACCTCCCCTCGACGAAGATCAGGTTGTCGGGCTTGAGATCCTTGTGCACGATCCCGGCCTCGTGGGCGCGGCCCAGCGCCTCCAGCACCGGCAGGAGCAGATCGACCGCCATCTCCGGCGACATCCGCCCCATCCGCGCGATCTCCTGGCGCAGGTTCGGCCCGTCGAGCAGCTCCATGACGATGTAGGGCAGATGGGCCCCCTCGCGCTCAAGCATCCCGAAGTCGTGGATCGTGACGATGTTCGGGTGCTTGACCGTCGCGGCGCACCTCGCCTCCCGCTTGAAGAGCTCCTCGTGGGCCGATCGCCTCGTCTGCGTCTCCTCGGGCTCCTCCCGGTTGAGCGGCTCCAGCGGCTTGAGGATCTTGAGGGCGACCTTTCGGCCGATGGTCCTGTCGAGGCATCGGTAGATCGCCGCAAAGCCGCCCTCTGCGAGCGGCTGCTCCACCTCGTAGCGATCTTCGATGAGATCCCCGAGGACAAAGCGGGCGGGCTCGGGGGCCTTGAGTTCTGGTGTGGTCATGGCTGCGCGCGGGGCCTTTGCAGACGCCGCCCCTGGAGGTTACAAGTCAATAGAGACCGCGCTGGATGTTCGTTGACGCCAATGATAACAAGCGCGCGGCCTCGATCGTGGAACACGCCTCCATCAATACACGATCCGCGCCTCCCATTCACCCTCAGCACCAGGCACAATCATGGTTACGACCCCCGGCAGCGAGTCCTTTGCCAACCGCGCTCTGACGCGCATCGTCGCCACCCTCGGGCCGGCCAGCGGCAGCCCGGAGCGCATCGCGGAGCTCATCGCCGCTGGCGTCGACGTCTTCCGCATCAACATGGCCCACGGGGACAGGACCGCCCACGAGGCCCTGCTGCGGCAGGTCCGGCAGGTCAGCGGCGCGCTGCGGCAGCCCGTCGGCGTCCTCATCGATCTGGCAGGCCCCAAGATCCGCCTCGGGCACCTCTTCGAGAGCCCCACGCAGTGCGACGAGGGCGAGGAGTTCCTCTTCGTGCGCGGCACGACGGCGCCGGCCCCGCGCGCGCTGGTGAGCAACTACGCCGCCCTCGTCGACGAGCTGGAGGTCGGCGACAAGGTCCTGCTGGCCGACGGCGCCGTCGCGATGGTGATCATCGAGAAGACCCGCGATCACGCCCGCGCCCGCGTGGTCAACGCCGGATCCATCGACCACCGCCAGGGCATCAACCTGCCCGGCGTCAAGCTCAGCATCCCCACGTTGAGCGCCAAGGACCTGGAGAACGCCGCCTGGGCCGCGGAAGCGGGCGTCGACATGGTCGGCATGAGCTTCGTGCGCGAGGCCAGCGCCGTCGAGGCCCTGACCGAGCTGCTGCGCCAGCGCGGCAGCCGCGCCCGCGTCATCGCCAAGATCGAGAAGCCCGAGGCCCTCGAGAACCTCGAGGCCATCGTCGCCGCCTCGGGCGGCGTCATGGTCGCCCGCGGCGAGCTCGGCGTCGAGATCGACGTGGCCGAGATCGCCGTCGCCCAGAAGCGCATCATCAAGACCGCCAACCGCCTCGGCAAGCCCGTCATCGTCGCCACGCAGATGCTCGACTCCATGCAGCGCTCTCGCCGCCCCACCCGCGCCGAGGCCACCGACGTCGCCACCGCCATCCTCGACGGCGCGGACGCCTGCATGCTCTCCGGCGAGACGGCCGTGGGCGCCTTCCCCCGCGAGACCGTCGAGATGATGAACCGCATCATGCGGGCGACCGAGAAGCTCCTGCCCCAGCACCCCGACGCCCACGCCACCCCCGACACCCTCGAAGGCGTCAGCCCCGTGACCGCCTCGGTCGTCTTCGGCGCCGGCCGCATCGCCCAGTTCCTCGGCGCGAAGCTCGTCGCCGTCGCCACGCGCAGCGGCGCCACCGCCCTGGCCCGCGCCAAGATGCGCGATCCCATCCCCACGCTGGCCGCCAGCGACGATCCCATCACCCTGCGCCACCTCGGCCTCTTCTGGGGCATCACCGCCCTGTCCGACGCCCCCGTCGGCGATCCGGCCGCCTTCATCGCCTTCGTCGAGCGCTGGGCGCTGGCGCAGGGCGCCGCGGCCTCCGGCGACAAGATCGTCTTCATCATCGGCTCGGGCCTGACCGGCGGCGGCGCCACCAACCAGATCGTCGTCCACGAGATCGCCTGATACGGAACCACGTTTGAAGCACTTTCATCTTGGGCTTCCTGGTGGCCCAGATTGTAAGTGGCTTGAGCGTGGTTCCGTATGAGTTGTCCTGAGCTCGACGCGCTGCTAACCTCACGTCCGTCCTGGACAAGCGCCAACCTGAGCCGCCAGCACCCATGTTCAAGATCACCCCCCTGCTCACCCTCGCGACTCTCGTCCTCGTCGCCTGTCACAGCGGCGTCGACATCGACGTCCCCCACGAGGCCCCCGAAGATCCCGCCCCGGAGCCCACCCCGGAGCCCACCCCGGAGCCCGAGCCCGAGCCCGAACCCGAGCCCGAACCCTCCACCGAGCCCAGCCCCGAGCCTGAGCCTATCTGCGGCGACGGAGACATCGAGGCCCCCGAGGTCTGCGACGACGGCGACACCGACGACGACGACGGCTGCTCCTCGGGCTGCCAGCTTGAGCCCGGCTTCAGCTGCGCCGGCGAGCCGACCCTCTGCACCACTCTGACACCCCTGATCCTGAATGCCGGCCAGACCTTCGACCTCAACGTCCACAAGAGCGCCGGGCGCACCCATCCCGACGGCATCGCCTTCCTGGCCCGGCCCTCCCAGAGCGACACCCTCATCATCGAGGGCGCCGGCGAGTCCGCCCCGGGGCTCGCCGTCGGCGACGAGGTCCTCATCGTCCTGATCCAGAGCACCGAGGCCCTCGTCGGCACCTTCCAGTTTGCCTCCATCCGCTCCATCGAGCGCAACAACATCACCATCAACGCCCCCCTGAGGGACTTCGGCGCGGTTGAAGACGACATCATCATCCTCCAGCGCGTCCCCCACTACGCCGGCCTGACCATCCCCAACGGCGCCACCCTGACCACCAGCCCCTTCTCCCCCGAGCGCCTCGGCGCCGACGCCCGAGAAGGCGTCTTCGGCTCCGGCGTCGTCGCCGTCCGAGTCCAGACCCCAGGCGGCGACGGCCTCCTGGCCATCCAGAGCGGCGGCGCCGTCGACGCCAGCCAGCGCGGCTTCGCCGCCAGCGCCGTCGGCAACGAGGGCGTCCCCTTCCACGGCGGCGCCTTCTCCCAGGGCGGCGGCGACGGCGACATCGGCGACTTCATCCAGACCAGCAACACCGCCCACATCGGCCGCCAGGGCGGCACTGGCGGCGGGGATCTCCTCGGTGCAGTCTTTGGCGGGGAGGGGGCCGCTGGCCTGAGCTGCGGCTGCGTCGGCGGCCTCGGCGGCATACCCAGAGTCGGCGGCGGCGGCGGCGGCCGCTGCCAGATCAACGGCGCCTGCGGCTGCATCGGGGACCTTTGCAGCAACCGCAACCAGGGCAGCGCAGCCGGCGGCGGCGCGCCCCACTTGATCGACACCCAGGCGAACAGCAATGCCACCACCGCCGAGTTCGTCCGCGTCGGCCTCGGCGCCGGCGCCAGCCACGGCGGCGGCGGCGGCGGCGGCTCCGGCGCCCTCCTCGACCCCTGCCCCGAAAACTCCAGGCCCAAGCCCGGCCGCAGCGACGGATCCGGCGGGCAGACCCTCTGCCACCCCGGCCAGGAGGGCCAGCGCGGCACGCAGGGGCAGCGCGGCGGCGGCCTGATCTTCATCTTCGCCGACGACGTCCACCTCCAACCCGACGCCCGCATCGCCGCCGACGGCGGACGCGGCGGCCAGGGCGGCAAGGGCGGCGACGGCGTCACCCTCGACGGCGGCGCCGGC
>SXGT01901173.1_pt1 | contig 39045 bp, 29 predicted proteins | sample 3176221 | NCBI WGS metagenome assembly SXGT01 (sample SAMN11356862, study PRJNA531348) | freshwater metagenome | isolation source: freshwater sample F1-120 | place: China: Fuxian Lake, Yuxi | collected 2017-12-25 | reverse complement strand
TCCGAAGGGCTTGGTGCTTGCCGCTGCGATCACTTCCCAGACATCGATGTTCATGTCCGTCAGAACGATCTTCATCTCGTTGACGAGCGCGATGTTGACTGCTCGGTAGATGTTCTCGAGCAGCTTCGCGCTCTCGGCGACTTCGGCGGAAGACACGCGGTGCGCTTCCTTGACGACCTGGGTGTAGAACGCCATTGCAAGGTCGGTCGCGACTGGATCAACGCCTCCCACGAGCTTTGGGATGTGTTGGGCGGTCCGACCCATGCTGCCTGGATCTTCGCGCTCGGGGCTGTAGGCGAGGAAGTACTCTTCGCCACACTTGAGCCCGCGCGCGTCCAGAATCGGCTGCATTTCATCGCGTGTCGTGCCTGGATAGGTCGTGGACTCGAGCACAACCAACTGTCCCTTGCGCAGCGTCTGTGCAACGGTCTTCGTGCTCTCGAGCACATAGGTGAGATCAGGTTCGTGATGACGACCGAGTGGAGTGGGCACACAAAGGATCACAAGGTCTGCCTTGGCGAGGTCCGATGCGTTCGCCGTGGGTGTGAAGTTCTTGTCGGCCTTCAGGTTGGTGAAAAAGTCGTCGCCAAGGTGGAGGATGTAGCGGGTTCCCGATTGGAGTGCGTCGATCTTTCGCTGATCGACGTCGAAGCCCAGGACTGGGAATCCTCCATCCCGAATCGCTTTCACAAGCGGAAGTCCGACATAGCCAAGCCCCACGATGCCGATGACGGCTGTCTTGGCTTTGATTTTTTGCATCAGTTCATGGGCGGCGGCGCTCATGGTGTGGGTTGTCGTGGTGGCTGCTGGTGCGGTTGGCATGATGCCCCTCCGAAAGGTGTTGGAATCCGAGTTCGCACGATCAAGAGAAAGTATTGCAGGCTACCACTGTCCAAGCGCCGAGCAGCACTTACTTCGGCGGCGCGGTGGTCGGCGATGCACCCGAGGAAGGGCTCGCCGCTGCGATCACCTTCATCTTTCCGTTCATGGTGCGCCAATGGCTTGGATAGGTGCACACATATGGATAGGTGGCTGGCTTTTCGGGGGCAACGAACCACATGGACTTGCTCTTGCCCGGCGCAACGAGACCCATAACCACAAGGACCTTTGGTGATTCGGGGACAAACTCCTTCAACTTTCCATCTGCGGTCTGCCCCATTCGATCCCCCGCCGTCCCCATCTCGGCGAGCGAGCCGGGAGAGCAGATCAACAGATTGTGTTCGAGTGCATCGGGGTTCTTCAGCGTCAACCGAACGAGCGTCCCCGCCTCGACCGTGAACTCTCGCTTGTCATACGCCATGCCGCTCGGAACAGCCGCGATCTCAATCTCAAGTGTCCGAATGGGCGGCGTGCCCGCTGGACGCTGTTCCGCAGGGAGCGCCGCGAGCGCACGAAGTGCAACGGTGCGCGCGCTTGCAGGTGTCGAAGGTGACTGAACGATCCTGAGCAGGTGCTGGGCGATCTCTGGCTTGGCGAGTTCAGCCTTATCCCACGATGCCAAGAGATCGCCGTAACCCTCGGCGCGCTGATCAACAGCCATCAGTTTCTCGGTGCGTGCGATGAGGTGGTCGAGCGGAGTCTGCGAAGCGGCCGCCGCGCACGCTCGGAGAGCCGCCATGCGTTCGTCTCGGCTGCTGCTTGGGATGTCGAGAGCTCCACAATCTTCCGTCGGCGCAGAGTGATGAACGGCGAGGAGGAACGACATCAGTACGACAGCAAACATCGATGTTCGATGGTACACCCGCACACATGTCATCGATCGGTGGTGTACGAGTTGTCCTTCATGGTGCAGCCGGAGAGGTGACTGGGTCGTGCACGGAGATCATCACGCCGACCGCACGATTCCTCGTTGACTTCGGAATGTTCCAGGGGGGACCCGAACAGGAGCCGCGCAACACCGTCCTGCCGCCCGTGGACTTTCCGTCGCTCGCTGCGGTGATTGTCACGCATGCGCATGTCGATCACTGTGGGCGGCTTGGCATGCTTGCGAAGCTCGCGTTTGATGGACCCGTTCTGTGCACGGAACCCACAGCGGAGTTGCTGCCGCGCGTGATGCTCTCCTCGGCCACACTGCAACAGACGCGCGTTCATGAGTATCGCGATGGCACTGCGCCGACTTCTCGCATCCTGGCACCACAGAATCTCGTGACGGCGATTCCGATTCGCAAGTCGCCACCGATCGTGCTGTTCACGCACCGCCATGCGGAGGCAGTGATCCGTCGGCTTCGGTCGGTGCCCTATCAGTGCTGGGAACGCATCGCCGAAGGTGTGGATGTTCGTTTTCATTTCGCGTCCCATGTGATCGGTGCCGCGAGCGTGGAAGTGCGTGTCCAGTTGCCGGGGCGGTCGAAGGCAGTTCACATCCTGCTTTCAGGAGATGTAGGCCCCCTCTCGAATCCCCTGCTGGCTCCTCACCAGTGGCCGCAAGACGCGCCAGATCTTGTTGTCATGGAGTCGACCAACGGCGCACGCCGCTTCTCTGCGGTGGATCGCACGGAGGCATTCTTCAACATCATGGAACAAGCTCGTCGAGGGCAACAGCGCGTGCTTGTGCCCACCTTTGCGCTTGGTCGCGCACAGACGCTGCTGCAGTTGCTGGCAAGTGCTTCGCGAGCAGGCATTCTCGGTGGAATGCCGGTGTATCTGGATTCAGCGATGGCTGTGCGCGCCACGGAGTTGTACGCCCGCAATCCCTCAGAGCTTGCGTCGAGCATTCACGCGGAGTGCATGCGTGGCGTGAATCCGCTTCACTTTCCAGAACTCCACGCGCTGATGTCACGCCGCGAATCAGAGGCGATTGATCGTGTCAGCAGCGGCTGTGTGGTGCTTGCTGGTTCCGGCTTTTGTGATGCGGGTCCGATCCTGCGCCACCTGCGCTTGGCAATTGATCAACCAGACTCGCGCCTGTTGTTGACGGGGCATCAACTCGATGGGCTGCTTGGTCATGGCTTGCTGCATGGTGCAACTCGAGTCGAGATCAACGGTGCGGCACTCGATGTGAAGGCGCGCGTCGATCGAATCGAGGGAGTATCTGGTCACGCTGATGCCAACGACCTTTTGGAGTGGCTGCGCCGGATGCCCGAACTTCCGAAGATGGTTGTATTGAATCACGGCGCTGAGCAGGCGCGCGATGCGCTCGCTGCGGATGTGCGCGCGCTCGGGGTATCGAGTGTGCTGTTGCCGAGCGCTGGGCAGCAGATCGAAGTGGCCTGACAACAAACCTGTTTGGTTGTGCAGCGCGGTCTTCATCACCGCGCGGCTGTCGATCAGTCGCTGATGCCGAGCAGCCGAAGAAATCCCATACGCGCGAGGAGCCGATGGAATGTGGGCTGGAGTTGGGAAACGGTGAGTTTCAGTTTCCGAGATTCGCATGACCGCCGAAGTGCGAGCAGCGCCTCAAATCCCCCGCTACTCATGCCGAGTACTTCTGCAACATCAAGATGAACCGTGGTGGTTGATGCTGGAAGCGCTGCGATTGCGCGCATGAAGCCCTCGCTGAGGTATTCGGCTTGATCAGCGCTGATGACGGTGTGAGGGATAGAGATCACGGCAACTGCGCCTTGTTCGACCACCCTGATGATCTGCGCATCACCCACACCGAGAATGCTAGATCGTTGCAATAAGTCCGATAACTATATTTATCACACAATGTTATGGGTGGATTTGTATCGGACGTGTGATTCTCGGTAATCTTCCTACTCGATGTTCCACGGGGAACTGTCTTGCAAATCACATTTCCAACTCATCTGAAAGGACTCAGAAATGGCTGAAAATACGAAGGATGGAGCTGCGCCACAAAGTGATGGGAAGCCGAGTCAGCCGAAGTCGAGCGTTGTCTCCCGCTTGGGGCGCGGACTTGGTTCACTCATTCCGGCGGTCCCTAGTGTTCAAACAGCTCGGACAAATCGAGGCACCGAGCTACCAGAATCGACAGCCGTCACTGCTGCATCAGCGCGGTCCGGATCAGAGGCTATTCAACCGAAGGGGCCTGCCCGTATCACTAGTTTGACCAGTACTCCTGCAAGCCAATCTTCGGTAGTCGATGGAGTAGCACCAAAATCGGACACAGCCAGGTCTCCAGTTGCAAATGAGCGTTCCACGGGGAACATCGTTGGAGCAACAGAGGTGGTTCAGGAGATTCAGATTGCCCTCATTGCTCGCAACGCGCGTCAGCCTCGCGAGAGATTTGATGATCGGGCTATTGCTCAGTTGGCCGATTCGATCAATCTGCATGGACTTCTACAGCCGATTTCGATTCGGAAGTTGGCTGCTCCCCGCGGAGGAAAGACATTCGAGCTCATCGCCGGAGAGCGACGGCTTCGGGCGTTTGAGGTGCTGAAGCGGTCCACAGTCCCAGCATTGCTGCGGGTGGCAGATGATTCTCAGTCCGCCACGCTTGCGTTGATTGAAAACATTCAGCGCGAAGATCTCAATCCCATGGAGCGCGCAAAGGGGCTCGAAAAGCTGATTGGCGAGTTTGGATGGACGCAACAGCAGGCAGCCGAACGCGTCGGACTCGACAGAGCCACGATCTCTAACCTACTTCGATTGAATGACTTGGACTCTTTCAGTTCATCGTGCGTTCGAGACGGAAGACTCAGCCAGGGTCACGCGAAAGCCCTGTTGTCCATCGATAACCCGCAGGTGAGGCGTGCTCTTGCTGAGCGTGCTTTGCACGACGAGTGGTCTGTCCGACAGCTTGAACGCGAGGTGCAGCGGGCCAAGAGTGTCAACGGCAATCCATCCACTCCGACCGTGCAAAGCGCGCGAAAGGCCTCCGTCCCAATCACGGATCTTGAGCGACGGCTTGGCGTTTTTCTTGGCACCAAGGTCTCGATTCGAAAGGGTCGAAAGTCTGGGAGCGGATCGATGACCATCAAGTTCTTTTCGCTTGACCAGTTTGACGGGATAATCAACCGACTCGGATTCGATCCAAACAGTTTATCGGACTAATAATTATAGGACTGTATAGACTGTCGCATTGTCGGCACTTCTTTCGATCCATCACCACGGCCTCGGTGTGGGTGAGGATGGCTGCCGACGCGGTTCGCGTTGACCTATTGTCTTCACCGACCTGACTCGGCTGTCGTTTCTCGACGTTCACGAATCAACCACTGGAGATCGTTCTCATGACCTGTCCCCTTTGTCGTCTCTCGCGTGCATTCCTTCCTCTTGTTGGAATCGTTGGACTTGTGGCTGCACTCGCATTCCATGCACCGCAGGCGCCGAGCAAGAAGCCAAGCGAGCCGGCAATGACTGGGTCTTCACAGCCATCTGTTTTCGTCGTCGACGATGTTCACTCCATGGCTCTGTTCCGTGTCCAACACATGGGAGCCGGAAAGTTCTGGGGTCGTTTCAATGATGTCTCGGGCGAAGTGAAGTACGAGGAGGGAAAGTCGATCTCGTTCAACATCTCCATCGATGTGAGCAGTGTCGACAGTGGGAACAGCAAGCTGGACGCGCATCTGAAGAGCCCCGACTTCTTCAACGCCGTCGAGTTTCCGAAGATGTCGTTCAAGTCAACAAGCGCCAATACATTGGGCGGCGATCGATTCGATGTCAGCGGCGAGCTCTCGATGCATGGAGTCACCAAGCAGGTGAGCGTCACCATCGAGGCATCAAGGATTGCGACGATGGGCGGCAAGACTCGTGCTGGATTCGAGGGGACATTCGAGATCAAGCGATCGGACTACGGAATGACATACGGGGTCGAGCAGGGGTCGATCGGCGATCAGGTGAGGATCATCATCGCCATCGAAGCGATCGCTGCGTCGAGTTGAGCGGACCGTTCCACCCAGGTGTTCGCGACGGGGAAGTCACGCGGTGCGAATAGCATGGAGCGGTTGACTGGGCATTGGTGAGCGCTCAGCCACGAGACCCGCGAGTCTGTTCCTGGATGCCTCCGTTGGCTCGATCCGTCATGAAACACTCGGTCGCCCGACACAGCCTTGTTCGCATCGCGCGGAGATATGCCGCCGCGTGGACCGTTGCAGTGGCTGTTTGTGTCTTGTGTCATGCACAAGACGCGGCGAGTCAGCCAACCCCTGTGCAGCAGCCCGATGCGACGAAGTCCGCGCAGCAGATCCGTGCAGAGCCAACGCCGTCTGCGGGGGCAGCAGGCACGCTTCGAATTGACGATCGATTCTCGATGGCGTTGTTCCGTGCGGATCGCTCATCGTGTTCACAGTTCTGGGGAGTTTTTCACAGTGTCGAGGGCGCATTCGACTTTGACGAGAAACTCGGTGTGACACTCGACGCCTCCATTCGGGTCAAGACCATCGACTGCAACAACAGGGAACTCGAGGAGCAGATGCTCGATCCGAGCTCGTTGAACGCAGCAGCGTTTCCCTTCATTCGGGTGGAAGGGAAGTCGGAACCCGTTTCAGCAAAGGGTGCGTTTGAGATCAAGGCTGCAAAGATCTCCATGGGCGGCAAGCAGATCACCGCTCCATTGATCTTCCGATTCATCGGCGAGGAGAATGGTCGGGTGGGTCTGGTGGGTGAGTGCGAGGTTGATCTCACGACCATCGGGCTTGCTGCGGATCTCGGCGACGCGAAGGGATCTGGTGTCATGCGTCTCATCCTGGCACTCGAAGGGATGACGCCAAAGGAAGTCGTCGCTGGCGAGCGACGGTCAGGCGACCCCAACCAAATCACTCGAGCGACACGACCGCGGCTTGGGCTGACTCCTCCAGGTGAGGTGCCACCCGAGCCAAGCGATCGGCCGGCACTCACCAATTCGCGTGGCCCGCGAAAGAAGGAAAGGACAAGCGCAGGCGGCGCCGAGTTTTTTGGTGTGAAGACGAAGGCAAACTCGGTTGTCTACATCCTCGATTTTTCCGGAAGCATGTCGCCCACGAAGATGACGGAGCTGATCGCGGAAGTGCGCACGAGCATCCAGTCTCTGGATAATGACGCGAAGCTCTTTGTCATCTTCTTCAACACGGGTGCAGTCCCCATGCCGGGCAGTTCCATGATCACTGCTTCGCCTCGGGCGAAGAAGGATGCATGCGATTGGATCCTGCGGGAGGCATTTGGGCCGCGGTCAATGGGCGGGACGGATCCAAGCGCTGCGCTCGACATCGCGCTCCAACGCTTGAAGCCAGAAGCAATCTTCCTGATGACGGACGGAGTGTTTGATGCGGCAAGGACGGGAGCCGTCATCGCAGCCGGCAATGCTGGGAAAAAGGTGGAGATCAATACGATCTGTTTTCACGATCAGGTGGGGGAACAGATCTGCAAGCAGATTGCGGCGGAAAACAATGGGAGTTACCGATATGTGGCGCCGTCCGCAGGACTGCAGCACTTTGATATCGAAGACCTCTTCAGCTCGGCGTTCGTTGGCGTGCAACATGCGAAGGCGGGGCAGTATTGGGCTGCCTTCCATGATGTGTCAGGTTCGTTTGCACTGACGCAAGGAAACTGGCCGCAACTCAAAGTTCGTGTGGGCGCAAAGTCGCTGGACTGCGACGGCGAGGACTTTGCTCGCGTTCACATGGGATCTGGATTCCTGAACACCAACAAGAATCCGGAGTTTGTGCTCACCACGACATCGCTCGCTGGATCGCAGAGTTCGGCTGACTCATTTGCGCTCGACGGTGAGCTGACGATCGCAGGCAAGGCGCGCCCCATCACGGTGCGAGCGGAACGGACGGGGCAGTCGCGAACGCAGCTGGGCAACTGCGCTGGCTTTGAACTGCGTTTCGATCTGGATCCAAAGGACTTTGGTTTGGCGTTTCCTCCAGACAGTGAGTTTGCAGGAAAGGTGGAAGTGCTGCTCGACATTGAGGGAGTGGCGAAGGCCGCGCAGCAGTTGGTGAATGTGGGCTACTCGCCGACGGGTTCAGGCGGGGGAGGTTCTGGAGGACTCCGTCCGAATGTGGGCTCAGCTTCTGCGGCAGGGCAGCAGGGCCAGAGCGGTGCGGGCCAGAGCGGCGCGGGTCAGGGTGGCGCGGGTCAGGGCGGTGCCTCGTCCGGAAGCGCGGGTGGTGGCGCAGCCGGAGGTGGTGGCGCAGCCGGAGGTGGTGGCGCAGCTGGAGGTGGTGGCGCAGCCGGAGGTGGTGGCGCAGCCGGAGGTGGTGGCGCAGCCGGAGGTGGTGGCGCAGCCGGAGGTGGTGGCGCAGCTGGAGGTGGTGGCGCAGCTGGAGGTGGTGGTGCAGCCGGAGGTGGTGGCGCAGCCGGAGGTGGTGGCGCAGCCGGAGGTGGTGGCGCAGCTGGTGGTGGTGGAGGTGGTGGAGGCGGTGGAGGTTCATGCAGTTGCTGCGGCATCCCATCGCCTGACGATGCGCGAAAGATCGCATTTCTGATTGAATCGGGAAGCAGCATGAGAAGCACCGCGGGATCGCAACTTCGGCGCATGGATCACGCACTGCTCGAAGTGAAGAAGGCGATTCACTCGATGGACCCGCAGCTTGAGTTTGCGATCATCTTCTATGACGACCAAGTCGTGCCAATGCCAGGAAAGCAGGCCGTCAAACCGACCGATGCGAACAAGAGGCAGATGTTCGCGTGGGCAGACAAGCAAGGCGATTTGGTCATCCCTCCTGCGAGTCCAATCGTGTCGGTGACTGGGGCACCCAACATGATCGAAGGGATTCGTTTCGCGGTGCAAACGGTCAAAGCAAACTCCATCTTCTTACTGACAGCTGGCGATCTTGCCTCCGACCCCGTTCGCCTGAAGGCGCTCGGGCTGGCCCTGCCGAGTGGTGAAACGATCCAAGTCATCAACTTCGGTGGAGTCACAGCGGAGTCTTTCCTACGCCAAGTCGCACAGCTCTCTGGCGGCCAGTATCAATTCATTCCGGACATCACGCCCTGAGAAGCACCGATGCTTTCGTCTATTCCCCGACATGCCCTGAAGTGACGGGGAGTTTCACTCGGTGGATGCTGCTGTTGCAAGCAGTGCATGGAGAGTGGAGGCGATGGAAAGAGCGCATGAAGCGATGGTGGCAAAGGTGATCGCTCCATGCCCGCGCCCACGCGCCTGATGCGGCAGTGCACATAGGAATACGCCACTGCAGGCGATTGCAGCCCAGCCCAACCGATGGACCGCACCACCCCCGTGATACGCGGCGCCGTACCACGCGAGCGAAACGAGGAGGACGATCCCCGATGCAGCGAATGCGCCTCCGAGAAGGAGAGTTGGTACGCGAAGCGGAAGCAGCATCGCGGTTCCGACTGCAAGTGTGAGCGATATTGCAATCAACCCCACCTTCAGTGATCCCGCCGCGAGGAGCGTCACGGCCATCGACCCCATGCCTATCGCCAAGACCAGGGCGCTCGCCCGCGGTAGCCGCGTCGCCACAGCGGCGAAACGACCTGCGAACAATGCTCCGCCTGCAACGAGCAGCAGTCGTGCTTCCCAAGATTCCAGCGGTGGAAGCCGAAGCATCAGCAAAGCCAATCCCGCGGCTCCTGCCAAAAGGATGGGAGAGTTGCGCGGCATGTGAAGTGGGAGTGCTGCGGGAAGGGAGGCTCCAGCAAAGACAACCGCGACCAACCACAACGAATACCACCGCTGCGTGAGAGCGAACACAGAAGAGCCTTCGAGGAGAACGATGGCGATGACAACAGCAAGGGTCAGGGCGCAACACGCGGTCCAAGGCGTGACCTGAGAGGGCATTCGCTGCAAACACCAAGGTCCACGCGGCAGCAAGAGCAGAGCAAGAGCGACGAGTGCCGGTACGAGAACGGTCTGAGCGAGTGAAAGTTCCATCGGTGAGTGATCCACTGTGCACCATACACTTCAGGTCACGGGACGCATGCGCCGAGCACTCCTCCGAAAGATTCGCTGCCCTCACTGTTGGCATCAGTTTCCAGCAGAGGACATCTGTTGGGTCGCAAGTCATCCGGACCTTCGCAATGACCCTGTCCTGTCCACGGACGCACCACTGCGATTTGTCCCCTCGTGCTACACGGCCGCGGGCGAGGGGATCGATGCCATGGGATCAACATGTCGTCGCATGGCATGTCCGCGGTGTCACTTGCTGATTCCGTCCGTGATGCTCGAACATCGAGCGCGAATCCTGTCGATCGTCGGAACACCGAGCAGTGGAAAAACATTCTTCCTGACAGCTGCGGCATGGATGCTTCGGCAGCGCCTCGAGGAGTGTTTCGCGCTGACGCTCGCGGATGCCGATCCAGAGTCGAATCAGGCGCTGACGCGAAATGAGCAGCGACTCTTCCTTTCGGAGGATCCCAACGCCTTGGTGACCCTCGACAAGACGCAGTTGGAGGGCGATCAATACAGCACGGTTCAGATCGAGCCCGGACAAACGACAACGCTGCCAGAACCGTATCTCTTCTCAGTCCGTCCGTCTGCCGGCCATGTCTTCGCAGCGGAAGCCCAGCAGCGAACGGAACTGCTGTGTCTGTACGACAACGCAGGCGAGCACTTCCTCCCGGGTGGCGATCTCGCGACATCACCAACGACACAGCATCTTGCTCGGGCAAAGATGCTCTACTTCCTCTTTGACCCGACACAGGATGTCCGCTTTCGCCGCCAGTTGGATGGACAAAGTGCCGATCCACAGCTGACACAATCCTCGCGTCCATTTCGACAGGACACCGTCGTGCAGGAAATGGCAGCGCGCATTCGTCGTATGACCAGCTTGTCTGCAAGCGACCGACTTTCGCAGCCGCTTGTCGTGGTCGTCACCAAGAGTGATGTGTGGCGTTCACTTCTGCCAGGCATCGATGTCGAGACGGATCCTTATGCCGTGGAGGTCAGGTCCGATGGCCTCAAGCTGGGCGGGCTTGACATGGAGCGCATCGCGCGCGTGAGCGAAGCAGTCGAGGAACTGTTGAGGCGGAGCGTGCCTGAGTTTGTCTCTGCGGTGCGCGGCATTGCGCAGGAGGTGGTGTTCGTGCCCGTCAGCGCAACTGGATGCTCGCCAGTCCTGAGCGATGGGCTGCTTCGTGTCCGCGCTTCCAAGGTCAGTCCATGGTGGGTGACCGTGCCATTCCTGATCGATCTCGCGCGTCTCGGCTCAATCGTGGGAGTACGGCGCGGAAGTCGTGCGGGAGCGAACTGAACGCATGGCGTACGAGCTTTACTACACCTCGGCTCCACGCGGACTCCGACCGCAAACGAGCGGCATCTGTACGGTCGGTCTCACGCGGGGTTTTCCTGCGCCGTTCATCTCCCGCATCGAAGCACTCTCTGGCTATCGCAAGCTGAGCGACGAAACGGATTCGTCTGCATGTCCCACCGCGTTCTCGCACTGGATTGTCGAAGGTGGGGGGGTGAACAGGCATGTGTTGTCTGCCGTACGAATGGCTCCACCAGATCACACTGGGCGAAGCAACAAGTTTGCGCATCATCTTTTGTTGCGCGAGGAAGAGTGCGTCGCGGCCGGACCTGCATGGCTGCTGCAGCAGGCTGGCGTGATGGCGGATGCATGGACTGGCGAGCCGCGCGAGTTGCCACAGGAGAGGCGCATGCCAACCTCGGGGCAAGTGATCGCTGGAGTCTGTGCGGCCTGGCAGCGTGTGGGTGGTGATGCGGGGTGGGCAGGAGTGTTGGCGAATGCCGCCATGTTGGATCCAGCGAAAGCCTGTTCGGTGATCGTGCCGCGGGGTACGGAGGCGCTCAACCTGATCGCTGAGGCACTGTTGCTGCTTCCAGCCGAGTTTCGGTGGCGGGTGACATTCGCCTCGTACTTCATGGAGCCGATCGCCGGCGTTCGCTGTTCATGGCGTTTCTGTTTCGATGGAACGCCCGCCGCCACGGCAGCACGGGCAGGCGGCGGAGTATGCATCGATCTGTGCGCACGCGCTCCATGCACCCGGGCCGGTCGATTCATCGACTTTGCCAGGACAGGGGTCATGCCAGCGGCAAGGACTGCAGCGTCAGAGGCGCACCTCGCAGTGGAGAGCGATTCGAGCGGTCGCATTCCGTTGGCGCCGGAGAAGCCTGTCGATTTCGACGCTGTGCTCGGTCGAGCGGTGCCATCGGTTTCACGACCCCGTGATGCCATCCATGACGCCGCTGCAGATGTCCAGCGTCAACGCAAGATGCCGATTGTTCTCGTGGCGAGCACTTGTTTCTTTGCGCTCCTGAGCGTCATTCTTCTCGTGTTGCTGATGCAGTCGGAGAAGTCTGCGGTTCCTGCAGTCAAGAATCCTGTTGCGACGGCTGCGCCACCGGCAGTTCCAAAGAAGATCCCAGACTCTCAGGCAGCGCCGTTTCAGGCTGTGGCACAGCCAGCCGTTTCGGAAGGGGAGATGGAACTTCGCCGCGAGCTGTTGACGGCGAAAGATCGCATCGCCCAACTCGAGCGAGAGTTGGTGGGCGTGCGAGCGAGCGCGTCACCATCCACGGAGGTGGAGCCTTTCAAGCCTGCGCTTGTCGCAGCACCACCCAAAGGGGCACCGCGAGATCCAACACCCATCATGCCGTCGGCGACTTCGCAGTGGATAGTGAAGGGCTTGCCCTCTGCCCAGAAGGACTCGTTCGGGAAGTGGTATGGCTCCGACAAACTCGTGGAATGCGCCAAGGGCGCGCAGTGGCAGTGGGTCGGATTGGTCGGATTGAAGGAACGCGGTGGCTTTGGATTTGATGAGCAAGGCATCACCATGCGGCTTGCGAAGCCTGGAGTCCAGCCAGCGCGCATCGCGGAGGTGAAGTGTTCGGATGGATGGCTGACACTTGCTTGGACGGTGACGAGTGAAGTTGATTCGGCAGAGCGAGGTTGGCGAGAACGGCTGACGAAGGAGGTGGAGCAAGTGGGGTTGATGGTGGGGGACTCTGCAGGATCTTCGGCGAAGTGGCTTCGGTTCTCGTCGCCGCGAAGTCGGCCCGTGGGGGCGGAACCACTCGACATACCCGTGTCTGTCGCTTCGAACTGTGCGCCAGAGGGGGGCAAGTGGGAGATTGTCACCGGAACTGTTTCGATCAGTGTTCCAGGATGTGAACAGGGAAGCCTCGTTGTCCTTCGGGATGCCAACCGGAGCAGTATGGATCAGCGCGTTGCAGTGTTCTTTGAGTGGCCCGCCGATTGTTCGGATGAAGTCCTCACCAAACTCAGGGAGGACATTGTTGTGTTGAAAGAGGAAATCACGGTCAAGAAGCAGGAGCTCTCGCTTCTCGGATCCATACAAGACCCTGACACGCGAAAAGAGCGAGTGAAAAACGAGAAAGAGATCAAGGAAAAGGAGGCCGCACTCTCTGGTCAGGAGAAGGAGCGAGATCGCATGGAGGAGAAGCGCAAGCAAATCGCCCAATGCGTGAACGGCAAGAAATTCCTGTTTGGCCCGACGGAAGGGATCCCATCCACGGAGTTTGTGCTGCGTATCGATCGACCAACGGAGGTGCGCAAGTGAGATGGGTTGCAACTGGTCGGGGATTGGCGATGTGTCTGATGTTGTGCCCCCTGTCTTCGCTGTGCATGGCGCAGTCGGCAGAAGTGCAGGGACTCGGATATCGCTTCCTGCCTCGGTCATGCCTTGAACTGTCCACCGATTCGTTCGACCAACTGCGGTTGCGCCGAGAGCGCGTGTGCACGCTGACCGAGGAGATTCATTCGCTGCGTGCGGTTCCCCCAGCGGCTCCCTCACAGGCCATGCAGTTCGTCACTGGGCCCGATTGGATCGAGGTGCGCGGATTCTCCGCGCAACTCGGAAAGCAGGTGGCGTTCTTCCGCATTGAGGCGAAGGGCTTGGAGTTGTTCTGTGCTGCGCTCAATGTTCCGCGCAAGGATGTTGACGCTGCGCTGTCGGAGTTTCGGACATGGCTGACGCACGGTGTGTTTGAGTACACGACGAAGGGCGGCCAGACTGTTCGTCTGACGCCAACCGTTCCGCTCGAGATACTGACGCTTGGAGTTGGGAAGGCGGGCGGCGCTGCGGCAAGTTTCAAGGTGGAGCCCGGCGAGCCGACCGATGGAGAGATCATGGTGCTGCCTCTGGCACAGTCCACTTGGGTCGAGACGGCCAACGCTGCCGGCGAGGTCGAGGGATTGCTGGGTGGAGTGGAATTCTCGGTGGTGATCGATGGTGGCATGTGCACGTTGCAGCAAGCGGATGCGCCGTTTGAGCAACTGAAGATTGAGAGCGAGAAGCTTCGGCAGATGAAGTCGCTCGAGCCATTTCTCACGGCTGCACAGCGAAAGATCTATGCATTGCAGGTGGGTCCGCAAGAGCAGCATGTGCGGTCGTTGGAGGCGAAGGTCGCCGCAGCCCACGGTGGCGGCATCGCCGGGAGTTGGTTACTGGTGGTTCGAGGCAGGGGCAGCGGTCATTTGTATGCCACGGCGATCGTGCGAGGGGGAAGGGACTGAGCCATGAGACACTTGCAGCAGATCACCGAACGTGTGAAGGAAGTGCTGAGGGGCACAAGTCGCACGGGATCCGTTCCTGAGCAGTCAGCGATCCAGTATGCCGAGGCGGTGCGCGCTGCGAACGCACGGTTGACTGTCGCCCTGGATTTTGCACGGCGCGGCCTTTGGCTGGAACTCCGGAGCGTTGTCGATGCTCAGCCGTCCCTCTTGCCTGCGATGGATGTACTCCTGTTTGATTCCGATGCAATCACGCCCCCCACGGCGCGCGATTCGGGCGAGTCATTTGAGTTGGACCTGACGAGTGAGGAGCAGCAACTCTCGGCAACGATGAGTGCCGAAGACTTCGATACCAATGTGTTGAGCAGCGACTTTGACTTGGAAGACAAGACCCATCCGAGCGAGATCAGTTCGCTTCTGGCTGCTGCGGCGAAGCCCCCAAGTCGTTTGGCTTCGGAGTGGAGCATCTATTGCCGCGAGAATGGTCTTGAAGTTGCCCCGGAGATATCACTGAGCGTTGTGGATGAGGTGCGCGGCGCACTGCGCCGTGCAACAAAGCCGCGGTTCGATGCGTTGCACCGCCACTACCGCCGGCAGTGTCTTGGACTCTCGTCCATCGAGTCCCGCATGGAGACCGTGCGGCTCATCGCTCGCCGGGACAAGGGCAACACGATTTGGGCGGACGAGTTGCTGCGACTCGAGACTGCTCGCATGGAGGAGTTGAAGCGAGATCTCGAAGCAGCTCTGGTGGGGGGAGAGCTCGCCGCAGCGGAGTCGATTCTCGATCACCTGCAAGGTGCCGAGTGGCGTGATCCGCACGCCGCACGCCGCATTGTCGTGGAATCCGAGGCCCGGCTGAACGACGCATGGGGGCGATTTGCTCATCGGTACGCGCAAGAGACAGCGGATGCGATGTATGCGGATTACATGGCGGAGGCGATCGAGCGGGTGGAAGCGCAGTCGAGGCACTGGTCCCGCCTGTGTGAGCGCCTGGAGCGGGCGAAGATGCAGATCCCTGAAGGCCCTGCAGCCACAGTCGCTCCAATCTTGGAGTGGCTGCGACGGCGGCTCGATGAACAGCAGTTGCACCGAGAGAGAACAAGTGCGCTCGAGACGCTCGAACGGCTTGCGGTGGATACGAGTGCCTCGCCACTCCTTCTGGATGCATCGCTCATCGAAGCCGAGCGCATTGGCTGTGATCTGCCTCCGACGCTTCGTGATGTTCTGGAGAATCGTCTCCGCGCTCATCGTCTGCAACAGCGGAACCGCCGGCGTTTGAAGGTCGCACTTCTGAGTGTTGCGGCAGCCTTTGTCCTGGCTGCGGCAGTCTGGGGGGCATCGACGCTGCTTCGGCAAATGCAGTTGACGGAGTATCTCCAGCGATTGGAGGCCGCGGTTCAGCGCCGTGACATGTCGGAAGTCGAGCGGTTGATGGAGGATGCGGAGGCGATTCGCCGTGGCTTCCTGGCGGATCCGCGTGCCGTCGCCTCGGTGGCCCTTCACAAGCAGTGGACGGACGAGGAGGTGGCTCGTGACGCGCAGTTTGAGGATGCCATGTCAACGGCTGGAGACCCAGAGAATGCGATGGTCTCGCTGACCGCGGTCGAAACGGCAGCATCGCTCGCGCGGACCGATGAGCAGCGTGAGCGTGTGTCGCGGTGGCGACAAGTGCATGTGGCGGCGCAGTCTCGGGAGCAGTCCAAGCGAACTGCCGAGTTCGCTTCGCAGGTACGCGCTCTTTCCATGCGGATCGATGAACTCGAGCGCCAAGACATGACCAACCAAGGTGCTCAGCAGACGCTGGACGAGGTCGAGGGAGCGTTGACGAGACTGGGATCGATGGAGGGTGTCGGTGCGGATGCGAGTGGTGCGTTCAACGCGCAACGAAAGAGGGTCCAAGCGCTGCGTGCCGAAGTCGATTCGATCGTCCGCGCCGATCAGGACCGACGAGATGAGGCGAGCCAGTTGCAGGCGCTCGAAGCCGCTCTCAGCGATCCAGATCGTTGGTGCCGGATGCTTGGAGAGTTCGCTGCTCGGTTCCCACAGTCCCCGTACGCATCGCAGTTTGCCGAGGTGTCGGGTGAGTGCGGGCCGTCGATGGCGCTTGTTCGCTGGAGCGAAATCGCGGCCGAGATCGGATCCGACCCCTTTCCGGCGGAAGAGGCTGAACGCACGCGGATCCGGGGAATCCTCCAGCGCTTCCGCACGGCGAATCCCATGAGCCCCGTCGATGGTCCTGTTCGTCGGTATGAGGAACTTCTTGCCGACAGCAGCGCCTGGACACAGTGGCTGCGGAACACGCTTCGAACATGGACTCCGCTCGAGACGAATCAAGTGACACTGAAGTCGGGTGTTCGCCTGTTCTACGACATGAAGGATCGACCGATCACACGGGGGACCGAGTCGTCCATTTACATGGTGTGGAAGAACTGGACGGCGGGAGAGAAACAGTCACAGGTCATCGCGCGGAAGGAGATCGTCAGCGATGCTGCAAGTCCGCAGTTCGGACTCCGTGAGCGAATCGAGAAGATCATCAGTGGTCGTGCAGCGCGAACGGACGGAGTGGCCGCTTTGCAGGTTGTGCAAATGATCCGTGATGACTCCAAGGTCGATCCGATCGCACGCGGCGTGCTTCTGGAGGGACTCTTGCCCCATGTGCAGGTGGCGCTCCCGGATCTCAAACAGCAGATCGAGAGGTGCCTAGCGCTTCTGGGGCAGCTCAACCTTACCGGGGTCGACTGGATGACGCCATGCGTTCCAGAGAGCAGGAGAGAACATGGAAAGGCGGCCGATGCACTGCGTGTCGATGTACCCGTGGAGTCATGGCTTGCAGATCGGAAGCAGGCGATGGATGCGATTCGCGATTGGCTCAAGAGCAAGTTGCGCCCAGTCGGCATCGTGGATTCCATCGATCCGAAGCACTCCCTGCGGCTTGGGGTCGGCGTTCGATTGCAGCCAGGCGAAGCGCTGTTCACCATGACCGACTCAGGGACCCTGCTGCAGATCGGGAACGTCGGCGCGAAGGGCGTTCCTGTGCTTGATGCGCTGCCGAACACGCAGCCATCAGGATCTCTCGTGTTTGCGGGCACTGATCGGCGTCCTCGTTCACCCAAAGGAGTGAAATGACATCCACACAGAGCGGTTCAGCCACGACCGTGGGCTTGCTTGACTCGGCCGATGGAGACATCGAGTGTGCGCTCGGCTTCTCATCCGGTCGTTACACGCGTGCGCACGGCCCATTCTGGTTTGGAGTGGCGGTTGCACTGACGGTGCTTTGCTGGCTGGCGCTGATTCCCTTTCGTGGCACCTACTTGGGGGTCGTCATCGAGAGTGGATGGCAGACCAACTGGCTTTGCATCTTGCTCTCTTGGTGGTGTCTGTGCATTCTGCTTGCGAAGTGGCAGAAGGTGCGGGTGCAACGAAGGGCGCTCGAGTTGTCTGGGATTTTCCCGACGCGCGGCGACTTCGTCCTTTCGCCAGGCTCTTCGGATGGAATTCTGGAGCGGATCTCGCAGCGGGTAGCGCGTCCGCGGGAATTCCTCCTGTTCAATCGCGTTTGGATGGCGCTTTCCAACCTGGGCAACATCGGAGAGGTTCGTGATGTCGGCGCGGTCCTCGATTCGCAGGCGGACAACGACGCCAGCACGATTGACTCTTCCTACACGGCGCTCCGAGCGCTCATTTGGACGATCCCCGTGCTCGGGTTCATCGGAACGGTGATCGGCTTGGGGACCGCGATCGGCAGCTTCACGGATGTGATCGCGGCGGGCGGCGGCGCAGAGGCTGCGGGGAACATCCGCGAGAAGTTGTCGCCCGTCGTGGGCGGACTTGCGACGGCGTTCAATACGACACTGGTGGCCCTGGTTGCCGCGGTCTGCATCCAGCTCTTCAGCACATTCATCTACAAGCTGGAGGAGGACCTGCTGGATGACTGCGCGAAGTACTGCACGGACCACATCACGAGCAGGTTGAAGTTGACGGACTGGTGACCGATCGGAGCAGACCATGGGACGCAAGCAGGAATCCGCCCCCATGTCGTTCTTCTCCTTCCAGGACATCATGGCGTGCGTGACGGGCATCATGATCCTCGTCACCTTGATCCTTGCGCTCGACCCGCTGAGCAATGTGCCCATGATCAGTCCGACGCCATCACCGCCAAGTGATGTGATCGAGCGCCTCCGCGCGGCGCAGCAGCGAGCGGGAGGTGCCGAAGAGGCAGTCGCAAAGGCGCGCGAACTGCTGCAACAGTCCAGCGCGGATGAACGGGTAACGGGTCGTCAACTGGAGAAGTTGCAACAGCTCAAGCAATCCGAGCAGACGAAGTTGGTGGCAGCAACGCGCCAACTCGAGAGCGGTGCGTCCAAACTGCAGAAGTCGCGCAGTGAAGTGCAGCTTCTCACGAAGGAGGTGCAGCTTGCTGCGGAGCGTGCGAAGGGACTTCGCCAGGAGGTGATCGATCTCGACATGCAGTCGCGCGTCAAGCGCCAGTCGGGGCCGCAAGAGCCGCTGCAACCCGTCGTCATTGAGGTTCGACCCGATGGCATCGCGGTGGGCACACTCGATGAGCGAGGAACCCCAACGCTCAAGAGTGTGCTGCCCAATGCAGCGGCGGTCGATGCTCCCGTCCTTTGGGCTGCAGCGATGCAGCGGCTGCTGATCGACTATCCGCCGGCGAAGGATGGGAGCAGCATGGGTTGGTATGGACTTTTCATCATCCGCAGTGATGCAGTACCCGAGGGGCTGAGTCTCTATTCCAATCTGCATGCGGATTCGTGGGAGGCAGGCTGCCAACTGTGGGACGCATCGGAGGGTGGATTCTTCGAGACATCGCTGCCGAAGGGGAACCCATGAGACGCCGCCGCCGCCGAAGCAGCCGTCGCGGAGCGACGGCATCCTCGGACTCGTTCGACCTGTTTCTCGATGCCCTCTGCAACGCGCTGGGCGTCGTGATGTTCATCATGTTGATGATCGTCATCTTTACGCAGTCCGCCGGCACATCGGATTCGGTGATGGATGCAGAGTCGATGGAGAGGGCGATCGAAGCGGCGGATGCGCAGGCAAAGGCATCCGAGGCGCAGTTGCAGGAAGTCCTGCGGGCGATCGCGGCGCTTCCCCCGCGTGGTGATCCGAAGCTGCTCGAGCAGTGGAAGACAGGTCAGGCCGAACTCGCGAGGACAGCTGAGGAGCTTCGAAATGTCGGCGAGTCGCTCGCTGCGCAGCGTCAGGAGCAGGCGGCCGCCTTCGCAGCGCTCTCGGAACTGCGCCGCACGATGACATCCACGCAGAAGGAGATCAAGGAGCTGGAGTTCGCGCGCTCACGAAAGGCGGAGCCACGGCAGTTCATCCGACTTGCCAAGTTGCGCCCCGACAGTCGCCCGCAAACCGTTCAGCTGCTCTGTGCGGATGGACGATTGTGCAGCGCGAATTTCACGGATCGTCTGCAACGAATCCGTGAACCCCAGGGACAAGGAGAGATCGTGCAGAATGCAGCGCAGGCGAAGGATGCCGTGCTTCGCTTCCTCGCGGGCAAGGATCCCGCGAAGGTGCGCGTGGAGATCGTGGTGTGGCCGAGTGGATTCGGTGCGTTCAAGTTGCTCGAGCCGGAGTTGATCCAGACCCGATTCGTCTTCAACCCGATTCCCGTGGCGACGGGGGAGACGATTGGCGAGGAGGGACCGTACCGCGGGGTGCAGTGACGGTGGCGACGAGCGCGCCAACAAGCATGAGTGCTGCGCCGATCCACTTTCGGCCGTCGAAGGACTCGTGGAGCCAGAGCGCGCCGGAGATTTCTGCGAAGACAGACTCGAGGGACAGCAGTACGGCAGCGTGCGAAGGTGATGCAGACGACTGCGCGATGACTTGCAGTGTGAACGCCAGTGCGATGGAAAAGACTGCGGAAAAGAGGATCGGTCCCGCGCCGCCGCGGAGCATCTCACCTGAAACAGGTTCGCTGGCAAGGGCAATGGTGGCGGACAGCGCGCCCGTCACCAACAACTGCACGAGCGAAATGCCAAGTGCATCGTCGCGCGAGGCGCACCAGCCGATGACATGGACATGGACAGCCCACATGATGGCACATCCGATCAGGTAGAGATCGCCTGTGGCAATGTCAGGTTGTCCGTGAATGCTCATCACCCACAGTCCGCCGAGACACAGCAGTGCTCCAAGCACGATCCGCTTGGAGACTCGCATGCCCCACAGCAGTCCGAGGAGCGGAGTCCACACGACATAGGTTCCAGTGATGAAGCCAGCTGTACCAGGCGCGACGGTTGCCATCGCCTTTTGCTGAAGGGACGCGGCGATCACCATGGCGACGGCAGCGATCGAACCGCCGCGCCATGTGGACCAACGACGCAGCGAAGGACGCATGATCACGAAGGGCAGAAGCAGCAGGGCGCCGATCAGGAAACGCGCAGCATTGAAGGTGAATGGCGTGTCCCCCATTTGCTGCGCGGCAAGACGCTGCGCGACAAATCCCGTTCCCCAGAAGACGGCGCAAAGCAGCAAGGCGCCGTTTGCGGTCCACACTGGCAACTTCATGGCCATGTGCACTCGCGTGTCAGCGGATGAAACGAAGCCGTCCGAAGTCAGGAATGAAAGCCCTGCCCCCCGGCGAAAGTGTGATTGGCGCTGGGAAGTACACGGACCACGCCTTGCCGATCACCATCTCCCGCGGCACAACGAACGGACTGGACACGCCGAGTTCCTCCGTCACCAGCGGGTGAGGCAAGCCCCAGACGCGCGAGTCCTTGCTCGCTGCGCTGTTGTCGCCGAACATGACATAGGTTTCGTTGCCGGTCTGCGCCGGCTGGAGGGGATTCGCGCCGTACGAGAGTCCGGAGAGCGGTTCGCCATTCGTCGGGAACTGGTTGGCGGCACTGAGGAAGTCCGGTCGGTAGTAGAGATCACGCTTGACCTGAACGCGTCGCAGCACGAAAGGCGAGCCTTCGAACAGCCACTCCAGTTGCGTCGGTGTCGGTCGCTGCGCAACGGGATTCGCGATCACCTGTTCCGCCGTTCGTCCGAAGTGGGATGCCTCGGTGCGCGCGCGCGGCCCACCCTTGGTGTAGGGAAGAACGGCAACTGCCCGTCCATCGAGCCAAAGCGTGAGCTGCTCATCCACATGCCACATCTCGATCCAGTGGGTGCGATTGGAAGCGAGTTGGCACGGCACTGCTTGTCGCGCCACTTCCCGGCGCGACTCCGACTCAGTGACCGAAAGCACGGCCTCGCCACGCGCGAGGGCAAATGCCATCTCGAGTCCTCGGGTGCGGATCATCAGCCGAGACTGAAACGAATCAGCGGCGGGGGACTCGATCGCCGCAGCGACGCACACATCGCCAGTCGGAAACAGCGGCATCTCGCGTCGATAGCAGTTGTAGGCGTTCCAATCGTCGATCGCGATGATCTGATTCGACCATGTCAAGGTCGCTGGCGCGGATGACTTCCACTCCCAAGCGCGCTTCCCCTGGATGTCCCAGCCGCCATTCGCGATCCACGGCAGGCCCTGCCACGGACGCTTCATCGCAGACTCGAGGCGCGGCACATCAACGGGTTCGAAGTCGCTGTCATGAACGGGCTGCCAGACGGCGCGCTGGACATGCTCTGGCTTTCGCTCGATACGCAACTGCTCGGGATCCGCGCCGAGTGGTCCCGTGTAGATGTCTCCATCAACGACGGCGAACGACTCGTTCGGCAGTCCAACGACCCGCTTGATGTAGTACACGGATTCGCCGACAGGATCGGTTGGGTTCTTGAAGACCGTCACATCCCATCGCTGCGGCGCCGTGAATGGCTTGAGGTACTTCACCACCATCACGCGATCGCCGAGCCGACTTTCGCGCGCCAGCGCATCGTTGGGCATCGTCGCGATCGGCTGTTGATGGCTGATCATCGGGTCGAGGATCGGGCGATCGCCGCGCATGCCCGCCATCGCAGTCATCACGACTTCCTGGCTGTCTGCGGCGAACTCATATCCAGTGGCGGGACTGCGCAGCCGCACATGAGATCCCATCAGGGTGGGAGCCATGGAGCCGGTCGGGATCACATATCCCTCCACGATGAAACCGCGGAAGATCATCGCGAACACAAATGACACGATGAGTGATTGCACCGTGTCGATCATGCTCGTGGGCGCGGCTGAAGTTGGCGATGCATCACGCGCATTCATCGCGCGCGATACTACCGATGGGCATCAGCCAGGTGCCTTTGGCCGAGCGCCCGAACCAGGGTTCGATCCGCCAGATGGAATCACCTGAAGGTCCTCGACCGGATAAGCGTGGTCTTGCCCCTGGTCCAGTCGGACGAGAGCGAGTTGAACGAGCGTCCGAGACTCCAGCACGGTTCCAGGTCCATCGGGTGTCTGCACGCGCGCCTTCACCTTGGGCATTCGTTTGCTCAGCGTTTCGTAGGTCTCGTCTTCATAGCGCAGACAGCACATCAGCCGTCCGCATCGTCCGCTGATCTTCATGGGATCGAGCGTCGCCTTCTGCAGCTTGGCCTGCTTCATGGAAATGGGCTTCAGCACCTTCAGGAAGTTGCGGCAGCAGCAGTGCTGCCCGCACTTCTCGTAATCCGCGACCAGTCTGGCCTCGTCGCGCGCGCCGATCTGTCGCAGTTCGATGCGGACGGCGAAGTTTGCGGCAAGCGTCTTCAAGAGTTCGCGGAAGTCGACGCGTTCCTCGCTCAGGAAGTAGATCGTGAGAACTTCTCGTCCGAGAGTGAGTTCCGCCTGGACGAACTTCATCGGCAGCCCGCTCTCGATCAGGAGACGCTTTGCGGTCGGAGCGATCGCCGCGGCCTCCGCCTGCACGGCGGTCCACTGCGAGAGATCCTCCGGGGTCGCCACGCGCAGGATCTGTCCCTGATTGTGGAAGGGGAAATCCTTGCCGCCGGATTGCTCGATGTACTCCAGCATCTCCTGACGCGAGACGCTCTTGCCGCAACCCGAGTTCGAGCAGGTGGTGGTGAGCATCTCCACCAGTTCGGTGCCGCGGTGGGTCCGCGCCACCAGTTTGCTGCCGCAGCCGGGCTTCGCATCGCCGTCGTAGGGATATTCGGCGATCCAGCGTGTCACGCCCGCACGCACCACGATCGACGATGGTGGTTTCAACTTCGCGTACGCGGTGGCATCTTCTGCGGCACCACGGAAGGAAGGATCCGCATCGCGTTCGAAGATCGGCAGTGGGTGGATCGACATGGAGCAATCAGCGGCGCGGCACCGACTTCTTGCGCGAGGTCGACTTGTTGCGCGGCGCCGACTTCTTGCGCGAGGCACCCTTTCGGGGTGGCGCGGCAGCGGGATCGCGCTTGCGCGCGCTGAACAGAAGCTTGATCGGGACTTCCGAGAACGGCACCTCATCGCGCATTCGATTCAGCAGGAATCGTTCGTAACTGCCCTCAAACATCGTTGGCTTGTTGACCACCATCGCGATCGTCGGCGGGTTCGTCTCGACCTGCGCGATGTAGAAGACCTTTGCCACCGTACCGAGCTTGGATGACGGCCCGCGCTCCGTCAGGATGCGCTGCACGAGCGCGTTCAGCTTGCCCGTCGTCTCGCGGTGCCGCGCCTGCGTCAGCAGGTTGAACGCCATGGCGATGGCATCGCTCGCGCCCTTGCCTTCGCGCGCGCTGGTGAACACCATCGGCGCGAAGTCGAACATCGGCAACTCCTGCGTGATGTATTCGAGATAGTCCTTCGGCACGCGCGCACGCTCCACCAAGTCCCACTTGTTGATGACGAGCACGGTCGGCTTGAAGGCGGCCGCAAGTTCGCCCGCCAGGTGCTTTTCCACCTGCGAGATGGGTTCCGTGGCATCGAGCAGTAGCAGGGCGACATCCGCACGGCGGATCGCCTCCTGGGTTCGATGGTTCGAGTAGTACTCGACATCATCCGCCCAGCTCTTGCGCTTTCGGATGCCCGCGGTATCGATGGCCACGAACACGCGACCATCCTGCTCAAAGCGAACATCGACCGAGTCGCGCGTGGTGCCCGCGATCTCGCTCACGATGACGCGAGGCTCGCCGGCAAGCGCGTTCACGAGACTGCTCTTCCCCGCATTGCGTCTGCCGACGATCGCCACTTTCATCTCTTCCGACTGTGGTTGATCGTTGGTACGCCCTTCGAGCCGTTGCCACAACGCCTCGCGCAAGAGCCGAAGCCCGGATCCCGCCTTGGTGGAAACGGGAATGACCTGTCCGAATCCAAGTGCCGCAGCCTCGAGCGCATGCGCTTCCCAGGATGGGCCATCCACCTTGTTGGCGACCGTCATCACGCGCGCCGTATTCCCTCCCTTGCGGATGAGCGATGCGATCCGTTCGTCGAGCGCCGTGATGCCATCCTGCGCATCGATGGTGAACAGCACGATCGCTGCGTTGGAGATTGCGCCGAGGATCTGCCCCTCGATGTCGGGCGCGAGCGCCGCAAGATCCTTCCCCGCGTCATCGAAACGTCCGCCCTCCGCCATGTAGATCCCGTAGCCGCCCGTGTCGCACACCTCTGCCGCGCGTGGCAGGGAATCCTCAGCCGCATCGGTGGGCGGACCGAATGTGACCACGGCACTGATGCGGTCGCGAGTGACGCCTGGCGTCGGATCGACGATTGATATGCGCTCGCCGACAAGACGGTTGAAGAGGCTGGACTTGCCGACATTCGGCCGTCCGACAATGGCGATCATTGGCAACATGTGCTTGGGGTGAGGATATCGCCGCCGCGCCGAAGGGCCGCGCGCATCAGGCACGAATGCGCATCGTGAAGCCGAACTTCCTGCACAGCGCACCCTGCTCGCGCCGCATCAGCCGGGCGGCATTCCGCACACCCAATCGTGTTCGTGCCTCGTATTGCAGCAAGGCGATCCAGTAGGACTCGAAGATGGTCGCCTCCAACCACGGCACCTCCTCGGTGAATCCACTCACGCAGAGTGCGCGTGTACGCCGCAGGAATGCGTCGATGCGTGCGCGCGGCAGGCGGAGAAAACGACAGCCGGAGAAGTGCAGGATCCGACCAGTGCACTTGCCTGCAAGCAGAGTTTCGAGTGCATCGATGGAGATGCGTTCAAGCGGAACCCGCATGTCGCCGGGCAGCAACTCGCCTGGGCGGGAGTGGATCGCAAACCACATGAGATCGAACGCCTGATAGCGCGCCTGAAACGAGCGGCGCAGATAGAACTCAATCTCGGCGCGCGTCGCGACATCGCGCAGCACATACGGAATCCTGGCATCGCTTCCGTGCAGGAGGTCGAGAACCGGCTTCATCGACATCGGTCGCACGAGCCCGAACCAGTCCGCCTCGAGGCAAAAAATGCCAGGCACTTTCGCCATGGGGAGATGCTACGAGGGGAGCAGCAGACTGCGGCCCGTCATGGCTGCAGGCTGGGCGATTCCCATCATGTCCAGGAGCGTCGGCGCAATGTCCGCGAGGCGTCCATCATCGCGCAGCCGTCGGCCCTGGAATGCGAGTCCGATCACCAAGAGCGGCACGGTGTAGTTCGTGTGTGCGGTGTGAGGAGCCCCCGTGTCGGGGTCGCGCATCTGTTCGACATTGCCATGATCCGCCGTGACGATCAGCGATCCGCCGCGAGCAAGGACCGCATCGACAATCGCACCCACACACCCATCGGTCACCTGCACGGCCTTGATCGCAGCGGGCAAGCTGCCCGTATGACCGACCATGTCGCAGTTCGCGAAGTTCACGATCAACAGATCCTCGCAGTCTGCTGCAGCAATTCGGGCGAGCACAGCGTCGCGCACCCCGTACGCACTCATCTCGGGCTTCAGGTCATAGGTCGCGACATCGCGTGGACTCGGGATGATCGTCCGCACCTCGCCCGCAAAGGGTTCCTCGCGGTAGTCATTGAAGAAGAAGGTCACATGTGGGAACTTCTCCGTTTCGGCGCAGCGAAACTGACGAAGTCCCTGATCCGAAATCCACGAGCCGAGGATGTCGGCCATCTTCTCGGGGCGTGGGAAGACGACCTGCACCGGCAGTCCGCTTTCATACTCCGCCATGGTGGCGAAGAAGAGGTCGCGCGGCCGTTCGCCGCGCGTGAACCCGCCACGCGGAAGCGCCGCGAACGCAGCGTCATCGAGCAGGAATGCCTTGACCAGCTCACGAGGGCGATCACCGCGGAAGTTGAAGAACACAACGCTGTCGCCATCGCGTATGGCGCCATCCACGCCTCGGATGCGCGTGGGCGGAAGGAACTCATCGCTGTCACCGCCTTCACGCCCCTTCGACGCATGATGGGCCTTCACGGCATCGAGCGCTGTGGCGCTCACATCGCCATCGCGTCCAACGAGACACGACCACGCACGCGCGACGCGTTCCCAGCGATGATCGCGATCCATCGCCCAGAAGCGACCGATCACACTCGCCACTCGTCCACCACGCGTCGCAAGGTGCCGCTCGAGGTCCTCGATGAACCGCGACGCCGAGTGCGGTGGCGTATCGCGCCCATCGGTGAATGCGTGCACGAAGAGTCGTTCGGAGGGAAGGCCACGCGACGATGCAAGATCGATCAGCGCCAGCAGATGGGCGAGATCGCTGTGCACCTTGCCATCACTCACCAATCCCATCAAATGAAGGGAGTGTCCCGTGTCTCGTGCGCGGTCAATGGCTTCGCACAATGTTCGGTTGGATGCAAAGCGACCATCTCGGATGGCGCGCGTGATGCGCATCAGTTCCTGATCCACAATCCGTCCGGCCCCGATGTTCTGGTGACCCACTTCCGAGTTGCCCATGACGGGACCATGCGCATCGTTCGGCAATCCGACATCCTCGCCGCTGGTACGAATGAGCGTGCAGGGCCACTCGCTCCGAAGCCGTGCATCGACAGCAGGATGCGCCTGCACGATGGCGTTCGACGGGTCCTGGCTCGGGTGAGGATTTTCGCCCCACCCATCCCGAACGATGAGCACGCAGGGCACATGGCGAGTCGGCACTGGCACGACCGAAAGGGTAGCGATCGCCACGATCCACTCCCGTCGCACTCGAGTGCTCGTGGAGTGCTGCTCGGGTACCCTCCACCACAGGCGAACATGCAGGAGGCAGGAGCATCAGCGCTGACCATGGAAGGTTCACTCCGCGAGCGATATGAAGCCGTTCAGAGACGCGTGGCCGATGCCGCGCGCCGAAGTGGTCGCCGCCCCGAGCAGATCAAGCTGGTCGTGGTGACGAAGTCCGCGACGATCGAGCAGATCCGCGAGCTGATCGCACTTGGGCAACAAGACTTCGGCGAGAATCGCGTGCAGCAGTTGATGCAGCGCACGGCGCAGATCGATGAACACTGTGCGCGGCTGCGCGAGCTGCGCGGCTCGGCGCCGGATGTTCGCTGGCACATGATCGGCTCGGTGCAGCGCAACAAGGTGCGCAAGATGGTCGAACTCGTCCGACTCGTTCACTCCGTGGACAGCCTTCGATTGGCGGAGGAGATTCATGTGCAGTCTGCGCGCCGTCCGCAACCCATGGATGTGCTGATTGAGGTGAATGTGTCGGGGGAGATTTCCAAGCATGGCATCACCGCGGCTGCGGTTCGACATGTGGTGCAGCAGATGGACACGATGGTGAACCTGCGAACGCGCGGTCTGATGGTGATGGCGCCGCTGGAGGGTGGCTTGGATGCAGCGCGCGAGACCTTCCGCCGCGGCGCGGAACTCTTCCATGATGTGCGCGGTGCGCTCGGTACCGGCATTGGCGTGGGCAACGGGCCCGGCGAAGCGTTCGACCTCCTTTCGATGGGGATGTCGGCTGACTTTGAACTGGCGATCGAAGCTGGCGCAAATATCGTGCGCGTCGGGTCTGCCGTGATCGGTGTGCCGAGTGTCGAAACCACGACTGACCAGGAGACACCGTGACACCATCGATCGTCGTGCAACCACTGATCGATCAGCGGTCGATGCAGATTCGTGCGCGGCTAGACTCGATCGCGATGCGCGATCATGCAGCATGGTCATCACTGCTGCCGGGACGATTCGTGGTGTTTGATGGGCCCGATGGCAGCGGCAAGAGCACGCAGTTCCGCGCACTCGCAGATGCGGCGCGCGCTGCAGGGGTCGAAACCGTCGAAGTGCGCGAGCCGGGCGGCACGCCGATCGGCGAACGCATCCGCGATGTGCTGCTCGATCCAGCGCTCGGCGAGATGGTCAGTCGGTGCGAAATGCTTCTCTACATGGCCAGCCGCGCACAGTTGATGGAGGAACGCGTGCAGCCCGCACTTGCTCGGGGTGCGTTCGTGCTGGCGGATCGCTTCATCTCATCAACGCTCGCCTACCAGGGCAGCGCGGGTGGCGTTCCCGAAGATCAGATCCGAGCCGTGGGTGGGATCGCCATCGGGGGACGCTGGCCGGATCTCGTGGTGATTTTCGATGTCGACTGGAACACTGCGCAGGGCCGCATGAAGCCCACGCTCGATCGGGTGGAACGCAAGGGCGCGGACTACCACGCGCGCGTTCGCGCGGGCTATCTCGATCAGGCTCGGCAGGAGCCCACGCGGTACCTCGTGGTCGACTCATCGCAGGAACCCGAGGTGGTCTTCGAGCAGGTGAGCCGCGGGATCCGTGAACGCCTCGCGAAGTGAGCTGTTCGCGCGGAGCACACCGTCACCACAGTTCGCCGAAGTCGATGGGTGACACGCAGAGCATGCAGAATGGAGAGGGAGGTGGGCGTGTGACTCGACTCGCGCCGAGTCCGACGGGGCGCATGCATCTCGGGCACGTCTGGAGTTTCCTGATCGCCTGGGGAGTCGCGCGCCGGAGCAGTTGGCGCATTGTGCTGCGGCTGGAGGATCTGGACGCGCAGCGTGCGCGCCACGAGGCCGAAGCGGATGTGCGGTGGATGCTGGAGTGGCTCGGCATCGACTGGGATGGCGAAGCCGTGCGACAGTCGGAACGCGTGGAGTGGCATGTGCAGTGCATGCGGGTGCTTGAGTCGAAGGGAGTCGTCTTTGAAGCGCCACAGTCTCGTGCGGAACTTCGTGCGCTCCGATCCGACGCACGCGAGGCGCAGTCGCGGGGCGACGGTGCTGCGAACACACGTGCGTCCGATGGCGCGGACGCGCCACACGAAGGGGATGATGTCCTTCGCTTCCCTGCGTCACTTCGTCCGCCCCGCGATCACTGGCGATTCGCGGATCGAGCGATGAACCACCGATTGGCTCTCGAGACGGGCCACGAGTGCGTTCACGACGAGATTTTTGGGACGCGAACATTCGATCCAGCGAATATCTGGGGCGATCCGCTCGTGTGGCTGAAGGCTGGCGTGGCGAGTTACCAACTCGCCGTCGTGGCGGATGACATCGCGCAGGGGGTCACGGATGTGATCCGAGGCAGCGATCTCCTGCCGAGTGCGGCTCTGCAGCAGCGGTTGCATGCACTGCTTGCGGAGCAGCCAACGCCGCCGCGTTGGTGGCATCTTCCGTTGGTGAGGGATGCGGCGGGGAAGCGGCTGGCAAAGCGGCATGATGCGCTTTCCGTGGCGGCGCTCGCCGAGCGAGGAGCGACCGCTGATCGGATCCGTGGAGTTGTTGCGTACTGGCTTGGTGCGAGCGAGTCTCCCCGCGACATCACGCGTGAAGCGTTCTTGGAGATCGATCTGGAGCGGACTGTCCGAACGCTGCAGGCGCGGGGGACCGCATGCCAAGTCGATGGAGCGCTCGAAGCGTGGCTAGTGGCGCGTTGACGCCGCGTCCGCACCAAGACGAGTCACGAGCAGTTCGCACACCTTCTCGGTGCACCGAGCAAGATCATCATTCACCACGAAGGTGTCGAAGGTGCTGCTGCTCCGCGCGCGATCGATCTCGCGAGTGCTTTCGGCAAGACGGCGTTCAATCGCTGCCTCATCCTCACGCGCACGATGACGCAGACGACGGAGCAGATCCTCTTCGGATGGCGGCAGGATGAAGATGCCGAACATGTCGGGATGTGTGGCGCGCACTTGCTCCGCACCTTGCACATCGATATCGAGAACGATGACACGACCCGCAGCCAGCGCGGCAAGCACGGGGGCGCGCGGCGTGCCGTACCACGAACGACCGAAGACCTGTGCGTACTCCAAGAACTCGTTGGCATCGATCATCCGTTGGAAGCGCGCCTGGTCGATGAAGAAATAGTCGCGCCCATCCACTTCCCCTGGTCCCGCAGAGCGCGTGGTCGCGGAGATGCTGAAATCGCCTTTGAATCGGCGCACGACTTCATGCACGATGGATGTCTTCCCGACGCCCGAAGGTCCGCTCACAACGAGCAGAAGACCGTGGGAAGCGTGTTCCATTCCGTCAGTGTACGGCGTGTGATTCGTGTAATGCGGGCTTCCCGATCCGCCTTCCTCCGAGTGCATGGTGGCGGATGCAGGACCCGATGTCCTGCCGAAAGTGGGGACTCGATGTCGCGTGACGATGTTCGGCGCGATCGACTTGAGCAGTTTGTCGATCTCGCAAGGATCTACCGTCGGTGGACCAAGCAGCAGGTTGCTCAGGCGCTTGGGCGTGAACCGTCGAAGATGGTTCCAGAGAGTGGCAATCCGAAACTGGATCTGGTGATCGGGTTGGCGGATGTCCTCGACTGGGATGTGGGCGATGTCGCGGAGGGAGTGTGGCGCGAGGACCCCGAGGAGAAGGCGCAGATCGAGACGCTCGCGCAGCGGGGCTTCTTCGCGCTGGATCGCGAAGCAATCGAGGCGCACCGCGCGGGTGACTACCGCCGCATGACGACGCTCGCTCGTGCGATGACCCTCGCTGCGCAGACGGGAGTGGAACGCGCCACCGCATGCAATCGCCTCGCTGGAGCGCAGGATGGACTTGGTCGATACACGAAGGCGCTGACGGCACTGCAGGCGGGGTTGGCAGAGCCTGCTGTGCCGCCCCATGTTCGCATGATGCTGGAAGTGAACTTGGCAAACGCCCATTACGCGCTCTGGCATCTGATTGAATCGCACGCCGTCGCGAGCGGATTGGTCGATCGGTGGACCGCCGATGAGCCGCGCACGAGGGTCGAGCGGGTGGTGAACGCATTTGGGCACTATGTCCGCGGTCACTCGAGGCGGCGCATGATGGAGAGCGATCCGCAGGGCGCGAACCACCACGCCAAGGCAGCGCACGGAGATCTCGTTCGAGCGCAAACCCTGTACGACGATCTCGCGAGCGAGTTCGATGATCCGTCGTATGCAGGTGTTGCCAACACATGTCGCGGCGCCGTCTTGGAGTGTGCGGCGGCACTCGGCACCATGGAAACGCATGCAGCGATCGATGCCCTGATGCAAGGGCTTGAGCAAGTCGTGGATGTCGACGCCTACCCGCCTGGAGACTGGCTGGAGAGCTATGGCTGGTGGGCAGTATTCGGGTGCAACATTGCCCTGCGTGGATCGAGCGGGCCGGAACTGCATCGGGCGATGGCGGTCTTCTCGAACAAGGCATCGGAGATCGCCGAGCGGCTCGAGAACTGGTCGATGCGCGAACGCGCGTTCACCTTCGAGCATTTGCGAAGGCAGCGGCAGTTCGAAGCGATTGGATCTGCGGACCATTGGCTGCTCGATGACGAGGACATCCGAATCGTGGCTGGCACGATGGGGCGGTTCCCCGGCTTCCGAGAAACCGGTTGGCGAATCTTGGAGAGTGCGCGAGCGCTCGAGTCCGCCTGAGGAGCACAGAGGAGATACCCATGAACAATCCCCCAAAGAATCGCTGCTACTCGCGCGGCTGCATGCTGCGACTCACCGCACTGGGTGCTGCAGTGCTGTGTGCGCTCTGGATGCCTGCACTGGCTGGCAGTCGCGCGTTCGCCGTTCCGCCGCTGCATGGAACGCGCAGCACCCCGTATCCAGCCCCATTTTGTGCATTCATGGAGGTTCGCTACGGCGAGTATTGGATGCACACGGTGCAGGAGCGAATCGTTCGCCGCGCGTACATCGAATGGTGTCAGAAGCAGAGCAAGGAGAAGCCGAAGCCACCCGAGCACAGGCGCTGAACCCACGACAACTCATCCAGTCGGCGGCGTTCACTCACCATGCCGCGCGCCGGCGTCGACGACCCTCGTGCACCGAACTCCGGTGCGACGAGGGTCGATCGTCGTTGCGACTGCCACCGTGCGCGGGCAGACGCGCGACGATCAGCCGTGGATGACGCGCCCCTCGGTCGCGAGCGCGGCCTCGTGCAGCGACTCATGCATCGTTGGATGCGCGTGAACGGTGGAAATGATGTCTTCCGCCGTCGCTTCCAGGCGCTTGGCAAGCCCCATCTCACCGATCAGCTCGCTCGCATCCTCGCCGAAGATATGGGCGCCGAGGATCTCGCCGTACGGTTCGCTCGTGATGATCTTCACCAGCCCGTCCGTGGCACCAACGGCGATCGCCTTCCCATGCGCCTTCAGCGGGTACTTGCCGATCTTGTGCTTGATGCCCTTCGCCTTCACTTCGCGCTCCGTCATGCCGATCGATGCGACCTGCGGCGTGCAGTAGGTGCACCCAGGGATCGACGCGTAATCCACGCCGAGCGTGTGATGCCCCTTCATGCGCTCGACGGCCGCCACGGCTTCCTCACTCGCCACATGCGCAAGCCACGGCGGGCCAATCACATCGCCGATCGCGTACACACCCGGCACACTCGTTTGATAGGTCGGCTCGGGCTTGTCGCGGTAGTCGGTCCAGATGTGGCCCTTGGCAGGACCGCTGTCTACGAGACGAAGTCCGAGCGAGGGATCACACAGTCCATCGATGCGCGCGCCGACGCCGATGGCAACAAGCACCACATCCACATCCATCACTTCCGTCTTCTTCTCGTCCTTCACGTCAAACAGCGTCACCTTCGCGCCCTTGGCCGTCTTGTCGATGGACTTGATGCTCGTGCCTGTTCGGAACGCGATGCCCTGCGATGTGAATGTCTTCAGCGCAGCGGCGGAGATGTCATCATCCTCGACTGGCAGGATGCGATCCTGCATCTCCACAACGGTCACCTGCGTGCCGAATGCGTTGTAGAAGTAGGCGAATTCCACGCCAATGGCACCAGAGCCGACCACCAGCATCGAAGCGGGGCGCGCGGGCAGCGTCATCGCCTCGGCACTCGAGATGATCACCTTGCCGTCACAGGGCGCGATGGGCAGTTGCCGCGGCGCAGCGCCCGTGGCAATCATCACGCGATCAGCGGTCAGCACCTGCGCATCGCCCTCGCCGCTGCCCTTGTAATAGGTCCCAGTCGACTTCCGCACCTCGACCTTGCACGGACCGCCGGCGGTCTTGCCCGACACGATCTTCGCGTGCCCCGCCACATGTTCGATCTTGTTCTTCTTGAAGAGGAACGCGATGCCCGCATTGAGCTGCCCGGTGATGCTGCGGCTTCGCCCGATCACCTTCTCCCAGTTCACCTTGACGTGCTCGGGCTTCACCTCGATGCCCCAGGCATCGCCGTGGCGAATCGCATGCATGTAGAGCTCCGCATTGTGGAGCAGCGCCTTGGTCGGGATGCAACCCCAGTTCAGGCAAACGCCACCGAGCTTGTCGCGCTCCACGCAGCACACGCGCATGCCCATCTGCGCGGCACGGATCGCACCGACATAGCCTCCAGGTCCGCCGCCAATCACGATGAGATCGAAGTGCCGTGTTTCAGCCATAGGGGTGGGAAGTTTAGCCATCATGCGGCGAACAGTTTGCTAGGATTCCGCGCTCGCCGCCCGACTGCTGGCGAACGATGCGCACGGCTCTCATCAGCGATATTCACGCAAACCTGGCGGCACTCGAGGTGGTGTTGGCGGACATCGACCGCCGTGGCGTGGACCGCATCCTCTGCCTCGGCGACATCGTCGGATATGGACCCGATCCGAAGGAGTGCGTCGACCTCGTCGCAGAGCGCTGCGAGTGGAGCCTGATGGGCAATCACGATTTCGGCGTCCTCTACGAGCCCACCAATTTCAATGCGGCCGCGGAGTCAGCCGCGTACTGGACGCGGCGTCAACTCGAACCTTCGCGGAAGGAAAATGGAACGGGCGCCGAAGAAGTGGCGGATGCAACGCGGCGATGGGACTTCCTCGGTCAGCTGCGTGTCCGCGTGGTGTTCGGACCCTTTCTCTGCGTGCATGGTTCGCCGCGACGACCGATCAACGAGTACATCTTCCCAGAGGACGCGCAGAACAGCGCGCGAAAGGTGCAGGACATCTTCAAGCGCATCAAGCCAGCGAGCGTTTGCCTCGTGGGACACACCCATGTGCCCGGCGTGTTCACCGACGACCCGGATTTCCTTCCTGCGGCGGAGATGGCGGAAGGCATCCATCGGTTCGCCGCGGGCGAAACGGTGATCGTGAACCCCGGCTCAGTCGGTCAGCCGCGCGATCTTGATCCACGCGCGTCCTACGCGATCCTCGAGACGGGCGAAAACCACGATCCGCAGTCCGTCCAGTTCTTCAGGCTCGACTACGACATTCAGCGCACGGTCGACAAGATCAAGGCCATCAGCGAGTTGAGCGACTGGCTTGGCGAGCGCCTCCTGCAGGGCCGCTGAGCATGAACCGCTGAGCATTGGCGCGGAAGCAACCAACGATGGAACCAAAGATGAAGCGCATTCTCCTCACGATGGCGATCGTGCTGCTCGCGTCCAGCGTCGCGGCGGTCACCATTCTCGGCCCAGGCCGAACGCAGCCATCGACCAAGCAGGCGCCGGCTCCACCCGCGCCCGCACCCGCGCCAACACCAACGACAACACCAGCACCCGCACCCACGGCAGCCGCCACGCCTGCCACGCCCGCCGCAAAGTCCGCCGACACCGCGGCGCCGAACAGCAAGGCGAAGTACGCCGTGCGCCCGCCGCTCTCAGCACCGATCCGACCCGACAGCATCGGATCGCTCGACCCAGCGCAGCACCGTTTCCGCATCGACTTTGCACCAACGAGCGCGGGCATCGACCGAATCATCTTCTCCGAATTCTGGGTGAACGCGCAGGATCGCATCGCTGCAGAGCGACACGCCGCCGCAGTGGCCGGTGGATCGCTCGGCGAAGCGCCGCCGATGCCGCCGATCGAGTCCCGCTATCAGTTGCAGTCCGAGGGAAAGCTGTCCGGCTTCAGCGTGCCGCTGTTGGCGATGCACTCGATCATCATCGACGGCGTTCGTGTCGACCTGTTCAGCAAGGCATGGATGCAGTCGCAGCCGGGTGAGTTCGTCGCGATCATCGATGATGCGCAGGGGCAATCGGTGCTTCGAGTCAAGCGAGCCTACTCGATCGTCGCTGCCGCGGGCGGCGGCTTCGACCTGCGGCTGCAGCAGGGGGTCGAAAACCTCTCGGGCATTCCGCGGCAGGTCCAGATCATCCACTATGCGCCGAGCGACTTGGCGCGTTCACCGAATGAGATGATGGACATCCGACGGCTGAAGTTCGGTTACCTGCTCAGCACGAGGCGCGATCCAGCGCAAGCGTCGGTGCTCTCCAACGATGCGATGCTCGAGCGTGCGGATGTCGTGAAGTCGGTGCAGGCGGGGCGCTTCGATGTCTGGCCGAACGAGCAGCAACGCGCGGAGGAACACAACCTCAGTTGGTTCGGTGCGACGAACCGTTACTTCGCACTGGCGCTCCATGCGCTGCCTGCAAGCGAAGGTGGCGGAACCGTCAGCAAGTCGCTCGCGCCAGTGGTCGAAGTGGTGCGCGCACAACTGGGGTCGCCCGCACCAAGCGACCCGACCGGCGCGCCATCGCTGTTCGCCATCGTGCAGTCGCCGCTGACCGATGTGCAACCGGGAGCCACGGCCGACTTTTCCGTGGGAGTCTTCGCAGGCCCGCTCGATCGCAACCTGCTCGCCACGACCGCTCCCTACTCGCTCCTGGAGATGGTGGGGCTGATTGCATACTCGCTCGGCGGCTGCTGCTCATGGTGCACCTTCGCCTGGCTCGCCAACATCCTCGTGTCGTTCCTCGGACTGCTGCACGGGTATCTGGTCTTCGACTGGGGGCTCGCCATCATCGCCCTCGTCATCGTGGTGCGACTGTTGCTGCATCCGATCTCGAAGAAGTCGCAGGTGCAGATGCAGCGCATCAGCAAGGGGATGGCGGCACTGAAGCCCGAACTCGATGCATTGAAGGCGCGATACGGCGACGATCCCAAGCGCATGCAGCAGGAACAGTTCCGCCTCTACCGAGAGAAGAACATCAACCCCGTCGGCTGCCTCGGCGGCTTCCTGCCGACATTCCTGCAGATGCCGATCTGGATGGCGCTTTATGCAGTCCTCTATCTCGCGTTCGAACTGAGGCAGCAGCCAGCCTTCTTCGGCGTGTTCCAACTCTTCGGCGGCTGGGAGTTCCTCGGCGACCTGAGTGCGCAGGATCGTTTCATCCCGCTGCCGACCTCCGTGAACCTGTTCCTGTTCACCCTGTCGAGCATCAACATCATCCCGCTGCTCATGGGTGGAGTGTTCTATGTGCAGCAGAAGTACATGGCACCTCCGCAGACGCAGCTGTCCCCCGAGCAGGCACAGCAGCAGAAGATGATGCGCGTCATGACCGTCGTCATGTTTCCGCTCATGCTGTACGCCGCGCCGTCGGGGCTGACGCTGTACATCATGACTTCCACGCTCATCGGCATCTGGGAAAGCAAGATGGTCCGCCGACAGGTGGAAGAAGAAGAACGCAACCCGACGCCGCCGAAGCCTTCGAAGACGCGCGACGCGCTTGGACGCTTGTACGAGAAGGCGATGGAGCGCGCGCAAGAGAAGCAGCAGCGATCCAAGAAGTTCAAGGATCGGTGATGAACGCCGCCGCGCCCCGCCCAGCGGAGGCAGCCGACGCGATCGTGGCCATTTCGTCGCCCCCCGGGCGTTCACTGCGCGGCCTCGTGCGCATCAGTGGCGACGATGCATTCGCGGTGCTCGGCGCGCGGCTCGCCGTCGGATCGCTTGAACGCGCCCGCTCGATCCAATTCGTTCGACTCACCATTGAAGTCGCCGGCAACCGCTGCCAATGCCCAGCCACGGCGCTCGTCATGCCAGCCCCACGATCGTTCACCGGATCGGACACGGTCGAACTCCTGCTCCCCGGCAACCCGCATCTGCTTGCAGCAGTCGTCGACGCCCTGACCGATTCGCGTGCACCCGCACCATCCGCGCGCCGCGCCAACCCCGGCGAGTTCAGCGCCCGCGCATTCGCCGCGGGTCGCCTGCCGATCGCCGACGCAGAGCGCATCGCGCTCATCATCGCGGCCGAGTCGCGCGCACAGTTCGCAGCGGCACAATCCCTGCGCGCATCGCCCGTGCAGGCGGCAGCAGACGCGGCCACTCGTCGCGTGACCGCACTCCTCGCGCTCGTCGAAGCGGGCATCGACTTCAGCGATCAAGAAGATGTCGTGGCCATCGAAGCCACCGAACTCGCCGCGCGCATCCGCGACATCACCGCGCACATCGACGGCATCGTCCGCCGTACCACGCCGGAAGAATCGCTCCGCGCCCTGCCGCTCGTCGTGCTGCACGGTCCGCCCAACGCAGGGAAGTCGAGCCTCTTCAACGCACTGCTCGGACGAACGCGCACCGTCGAATCCGCGGTCCCCGGCTCGACCCGCGACGCGATCGTCGAACCCCTCAGCATCGGCAGCGCCGAAGTGCTTCTCTGCGACCTCCCAGGCATCGAGGACCCGCAGAACGCACTCGCCGCGCACATGCAACTCGCCCGCCGCAGCGCGCTCGACCGCGCGCGACTCGCGCTCCATTGCGCCCCCATCGGCTCCGCCCCACCAAGCGCCGACACGACCGCGCTCCTTGTCTGGACCAAGTCTGACACATCGCCAACCCTCATCCCGACATCCGGCATCCGCACCAGTGCCCACACGCGCGAAGGTCTCGACACTCTCCGCGCCGCCATCGCCGATCGCCTCGACAGCGCCGCAAGCAGCGACGAGCCACTCCTCCTTGAACGCCACCGCCGCGCCATCGCGTCCGCGCAGTCCCACCTGCGCAGCGCCGCCGAACTCGCCGACGCATCCGTCGCGCGCGGCAGCCGCAGCGCCGACCCGGCCGAACTTGTCGCACTCGAACTCCGCAGCGCGCTCGACGAACTCGGCATCGTCGCCGGTCACCGCACGCCTGACGATGTGCTCGGCGAACTCTTCGCGCGTTTCTGCATCGGCAAGTGATCCGGCCGCTCTGCTACAACCCACTCGTGAGCAATACACACACCATCGACATCCGCGTTCGCTACTGCGAATGCGACCCGATGGGACTCGTGCATCACACCGTCTACCCAGTCTGGTTCGAGATGGGTCGCACCGAAATGCTCCGCGCGCGCGGCGGCTCCTACGCGCAGATGGAAGCGGATGGACTGTTCCTTGTGGTCACGCGACTCGAACTGCGCTACCGCAAGCCAGCACGGTACGACGAACTCCTGACGCTCGAGACCACGCTGCGCGATGTGGGACATGTGAAAATTGAGCATGCGTATCGCCTCAGGCGAGGCCACGACGAACTCGTCGTTGGGGAAACGACGCTTGCATGCATTGATCGCAGCGGCAAGGTCCAGCCGGTGCCGCCACAGATCGGCACACCGTAACCGCCGTCGGCGGCGGCTAAAAGCATGTCTGACGCACATCCCCACGCCAGGGGCGGCGGCACGGACCTGCTGGGGCTCAGACAGCTCTCGCCTGCTCCACGGGGCTAGCGCCCCGCGTTCGCAGGCTCGAGAACTCGCCCAGCAGGATCGTGCCGCCGCCTCACACGGTTGGGGTGGGGGTGGCAGGCCCCCCGTACCGCGTGGCAACTATTTGTGCCTGCCTGTTTGCCAACACCGAAGAGCGGAGTACCTTTTCATCTCCGATCTGTGGC
>SXGT01348038.1_pt1 | contig 39058 bp, 35 predicted proteins | sample 3176221 | NCBI WGS metagenome assembly SXGT01 (sample SAMN11356862, study PRJNA531348) | freshwater metagenome | isolation source: freshwater sample F1-120 | place: China: Fuxian Lake, Yuxi | collected 2017-12-25 | reverse complement strand
GGCTGGCGTCCAGTGTGATCGGCTCCCGGCTAAGAGCCAACGAATCTTAACCGAGATTTCTTAACGTACCTCACGGGCCAAGCCTCTGAAAACACGGATCATTCTGAACTACTTGTGGCTCTGCCATAGGAGTTCTGAGATTAGTGACCTTCTCAACGAGATTGATCTTTCCGGCGGCTGCGCAGCTCCTGATCGCATCGCGGGCCGCTGGTGGGATCGAATCGAGCGCGACCCGTTCTTCGACACTTACAAGATTTCTGCTCTCGTCGAAAGGAACGCCTCTGCCGCGGCCGTTGACCTTGAATTCGGCTTCATACAGGGGCTTTCCGTCTTCGACTTCTATGGATAAGCCTTTGAACGCGGCGATCCCTCGCTGCCCGGCAGCCGGGAGATCCTTCATCCTGACCTTGGTCTCCGTGGCTGTGTCCGCGCAGAACGCACGGTCAGGATCAGCGCCAGGATCAGGTACTGATCCATCGACCTACTCCCGCGCATGGTTCGCGTGTTTCGGCGCTTGATAGCGAACGCTGAGATGTGGTGTCTCAAGGCGCGCATGATTCTGGATTTTCGACGTCAGGCAGCTTTCGAGTGCGCCACTCACGATGAGCGTCCGCTCGACCGGATAGGGCGCCACGCCGGTTCCGAACATCTCCTCGATCTTGCTCACAAGACACGCCGAATAGGTCACGTTCGGCACGGGCGAAAGAAAGAACTGCGTGGACTGGATGCCCATGCCCTTGACCCTTGCGGCGAACGTGTAGTCGCTCTGGACGCCATTCAGCATGAGGAGCGTGGTGCGCAGGCCGTCGTTGCGCTCGATGAAATAGGCCGCGGGATTCTTCGCCAGCTTGCGGGCCTCGCCGCTCGCCACCATTTCCTGCGTCCGCCCGTCCGCTACCGTCAACCCTTGCGGCGTGTCGCTGCGCGAAAGAGCCGCCGTCAGCAGTTCTTTCGACCAGCGCCCGTCGTCGCCCGCTTTCCAGACGTCGTCACCTTCGATCAACTGAACAGACTTGACGCCGGACTCACCGCCCTTGCGCCGCTCAACCATACACTGCATCGCTTCCAGCGCGTGATAATCCATAGGGTCCGAACCGCCCACTCCAACCATGAGCGCGTCCTGAATCTCGCAATTGAGCGGCAGTTCGATATCCGGCAGCCGCCACGTGACCGGAAGCGAAGAGCCGGCGAGCATGGGGAACTTCAGGCGCTTCGAGCAGTCCACCATCCACTTGGCCTTCTCGAAACTGTAGGAGAGATGTTTGTCGTTGTACACCGGAACGGCGCGCCCGTCCTTTTCGAACACGTCGACGCACTGCTTGAAGAATTCGTGGCGCGGGTAAAGCACCTGGCCTTTCTCGTTCTTCGGGTAGTCGCCATGTTCCCCGATGAGGAGCACGGCATCGACCGCGAGCTTTTCACCGCCGCAGCGCAGCGTTTCGGCGATGGTGGGATAGACCTTGAATCCAAATTCCCTGGCGCGCTCTTCACTCTGATCGCCTTTCGGCTTTTGATCGACGTAGAGAGACACCACTTTCATGTCCGGTTTGTGCCACCGGCCGGCGAGTGGATAGCCGACAAGAAAACGATCCGCCATGTGCTGCGCGTGAGAAAGGTAGCGGTAGATGGTCGTGACAACGGCAATGCGTTTGGATTCGGGCATGGCTACGTTCTCCAGAAAGTTGACTCTTTGGCGGCCTGGTAACGGACAGCGAGGTGCGGCGTTTCGATTCGCGTCTGGCCGCGGAAAATGCTTTCGACACCCGCGGCCGTCAGTCCAGTGGTGAGCAGCGTGCGCTCCACCGGATAGGTTGGCTTGCCCGTGAGGAACATCTTCTCGAAATTGTTGACGAGCGGGCTGAAGAAGTTCGCAAGCGTCGTGCGGCCGTCGGGCATTGGCAAATACATCTGCGTCGAGAACGGGTCCCTGCGCCCGTCGAGCCGCGCCGCGAAATTGAAATCGCGGACCAGTCCGTTCATCAGAAGGATGGTGGACATCAGTCCGTCGTTGTGTTCGTAGCGGTAAGCGACGGGCTGCTTGACGATACGGCGCATGTCCGCATCCGTGGGGAAGATGTTGTTGAATCCTTCGCGGGAAGGCGTGAGTGTGTGGGAGCGGCAAAGCGCGGATTCCATGAGGTCGCGCGGCCAAACGCCGTCCCCGAGCGCCTTCCAGAACGCGTCGCCCTTATAGGCCTGGAGCCACTTCACGCCGGTTTCGCCTCGCTTTCGACGCTCCACCATGCACTGCAAGGTCTCAAGCGCGTGGTAATCGTAACTGTCGACGCCGCCATAGGCGACGCAGACGGCTTCCCTGATGCGCGAGCCGAGAGGCATTTCGAGCGACGGCGTTCGCCACGTTACCGGCAGACTCGAACCGGCCATGAAGGCGAATTTCATTTCGCGCGAGGTGTCGTACATCTCCTTCGCCCAATCCCAATTCCAGGAGAGATGCTTGTCATTGAACAAAGGCACGGAGCGCCCGCTCGACTTGTACACGTCCACGATCTTCTTGAAGAACTCGTAACGCGGATACTGCGTTTGTCCCTTCTCATTGCGCGGATACTTGCCGTGCTCGCCGATCAGGATGACGCCGTCGACCGCCAGTTTGCTCCCGCCAAGCGTGAGCGCTTCGGCGATGGAAGGGTACATCTTCATGGACGGGAACCGCGCCACGCGCTCCTTACTGAATTCCACCGCCGGGAACTGATCGACGTAGATCGAGACCAAGTCCATTTCCGGTTTGTGATGGGTACCGTTCCAGCCGTAGCCTTCAAGGAACCGGTCCACGATGTGCTGCGAGTGGGAATGCTTGAAGTAGGTAGTGCAAATGGCCGCGAGTTTGGGCCGCTTGGGCCCGGCGCTCGCGATACTCCCGACTCCCACGGCGAGCGGGGCAACCGCAATCAGTTCTCTCCGTGTCATGTTCATTAAGCCTTCTCCAGTACGATGACGGTGTCGTTCGGATCGCGCCCCGCTTGCGGGATTCGCAATAGGAGCCCGCCACTCAGTTTCGACATTTCGACGGGGGCGCCGGTCGCCAGCATCTTTGCCGACTTGACGTTAGGAAGTCTCGACAGCGCCAGCAGTTCGCTATTCAAATCGAGAACGTGAACGAAGATCCTGCCGCCTGTCTGCGTGGTAACGCCCCAGGAGTCAGGCTGCGTTGGGCCGCCGCGAGTCCCATAGAGCGATTCGCCGTTCCTGCTCAACCACCCGCCGATGGCGCGCAGGCGTTCGACAAACTCCGCCTGGATTGTCCCTTCCGGCGTGGGTCCGACGTTCAGCAGGAAATTGCTGTTGTGTCCGGCGGCGCGCGCCAGGAAATGGATCAGGTCCCTGGTGCTCTTGAACTGCTTGTCCTTGGCGGTATAGCCCCAGGCTTTGTTGATTGTGTCGCAGGATTCGAGCGGCAGTTTCCCGATTTCCGAGTCTTTGTAGAAACCCGCGGTGTGCTGGCCGGGCAGGTCCTTTTCAAACATCTGAAAATCCTCGCCGTCGAACGGTTTGCGATGGTGATTGTTGCCGACGAGGGCCGCCGGCTGAAGGGAGTGAATGAGCTTGTAGGTCTTTTCCAGCCGCCAGTCCGCGGTAGGCTTGTCCCACCAGCCGTCGAACCAGATACTGGGCATCCATGTAATCGAGATAGCGATTGAAGTCTCCGGAGGGCGCGCGTCCGGCGGCGAGACCCGTGCGGCCGAGAGTTGAGTAGCCGGGATGATGCCAATCGAGGTGCGAATGGTAGAAGAAGAGCTTGAGGCCCTGCTTTCGGCACTCCCCGGCAAGCATCTTGAGCGGGTCCTTTTTGTAGGACGTCGCGTCGACAATGTTCCACTTGCTCTGCTTCGTGCCCCACATGGCGAAACCGTCGTGGTGTTTGCTCGTAATCGTGATGTACTTCATGCCGGCGGCTTTGGCGAGCGAGACCCACTCGGCGGCGTTGAACGCGGTGGGTTGAAGCGCGCGGGCAACTTCTCGTATTCGGCCTTGGGAATCTTCCGATTGTTCATGACCCACTCGCCATCGCCGAGGACGCTGTAGACGCCCCAGTGAATGAACATGCCGAATTTGTTGTCCTGAAACCACTGGCGCATTTTCAGATTGGATTCGGGGGGCTTGTAGGTTTGCGAGGCCAGGGGGATGGCGAGTAGAAGCAGAGATGCGAATCGGGAGGAGCGCATATGCCGCTACTGTAGCAAACCGGGCACAGGCACGCGACTCGCGCGGCCCTTTTCCTGCCCATTTCCCGCCCAATCCCGTCTTATCAAGCTTTCGCAGCGGCGCCTGGCGTTATCAACAGCATTGCTCCGTGCTTTGTAAACGCGCACTATTCTATAATCCAGAAATGAAACTTGCACTCGCGGCTGCCGTTCTTCTCGCGCTGGCGCCCGTGGCGGAAAAGCGCTCCGTTCAGCTCAATGCCGCGAACGTGAAATGGGTTCCGATGAATCTGCCCGGTGTGCCGGCGGGATTGCAGCAGCGGCTGCTTCATGAGAATAAACAGAACAAGCTCACGTCCGCGCTGGTCCGGTTTCCCAAAGGTTTCCGTGAGCCGCGCCACTACCATACGACTTGCGGCCACTCGATGTACATCCTGAAAGGGAAGTTGAAGTCGCCGGACGGCGATCTCACTCCGGGTACTTTCAGCTACGCGGCCGTTAACGAACGCCACGGACCGTTTCTCGCGGAGGAGGAAACCGAGTTTCTCTTCTACACAGACGGCCCGTTCGATTTCTTCGTCGAAGATAAGAAATAGCGCCCGCGCCGCACCGCTGTGCTATTTTCCGATTGATGGATATTTCCACGTTCAGCTTTCCCACGACGATCCGGTTCGGGGCCGGCGCGTCCTCTCAGCTTCCCGCGGAACTCGCGCGTTTTGGCGTTTCGAAGCCGTTCCTGGTCACCGATGGCGGCCTTCTCCGGACTTCCGTTTTTGGGCGAATTCAGGCGCTTATTCCGCACGCCACCGTGTTTAGCGCCGTCGACCCGAACCCGACGGAGCGCAACGTTTTGGATGGCGTCGAAGCATACCGTGCGGCCGGCTGCGACGGAATTGTAGGGCTCGGCGGCGGTTCGCCGCTCGACGCCGCGAAAGCCATCCGGCTCAAGATCACGCACGCCCTGCCTCTTGAGGACTACGACGACAACATCGATGGCGGAAGCAGGATCCACGCGGATCTCCCTCCATTCGTGGCGCTCGCGACAACTTCCGGAACGGGAAGCGAAGTAGGGCGTTCGGCCGTCATAACCATTGCCCGCACCAACCGGAAGACCGTGATCTTCAGCCCGCACTTGATCGCCGGTGTGGTGCTGAACGACCCCGAGCTTACGCTCGATCTTCCGCCTTCCGTTACCGGCGGCACGGGAATGGATGCATTCACGCACAACGTGGAAGCGTACATCTCCAAGGGTTTCCACCCGATCTGCGACGCGATCGCGCTCGGTGGCGCGAGGCTCTGCTGGGACAATCTCCCGGCCGTCATGCGAAACCCTCGCGACCTCGAAGCCCGCGCCAACATGATGATCTCCTCGATGATGGGCGCGATCGCATTTCAAAAAGGGCTCGGCGCGGCCCATTCGCTCGCGCACCCCCTCTCGACCGAGTTCGGCATGCATCACGGAACGGCAAACGCCGTGGTCCTGCCCTATGTGCTTGCCTTCAACCGCCCTGCGGCGGAAAAGCGGCTGGCCGAGCTCGCCGGTCAGTTCGGCGGCGGAGACGTTGTCGAACGAGTGCATGAACTCAACCGAATCTCGCTCGTGAAACCACGCCTGCGCGACTACGGAATTTCGGAATCGGCGCTGCCGAAGCTGGCGGCCAAGGCGATTGAAGATGGCTGCCACCAGTTGAATCCACGTCCGTGCACGGAGGCCGATCTGCTCGCACTCTACCGCGAAGCGCTATAATCTGGCAGAGGCCGCCGTGCGGTACCGGATACTTGCTCTAGCCATTCTCTTTGCTCTCGTCTCGGGCGCCAAGACGAAGAAGACTCCCGTGGGCGCCGCGGAAAACGACGACGCGGGCATCTCCGCCACGCTCCTGTCCGAGGAGGAACTGAAGGAGAAGTTTGGCTCGAATCTGGGCGGTTTTTATGTCGTCGTCGAGGTGACCGTGTCTCCCAAGACGAAGCCGTACACGATTAACCGCGACGACTTCGTTCTTCGCACGGATCGCGATGGTGAAAAGTCCAGACCCTTCGCACCAACGCAGATCGCGGGCAAAGGCGCGCTGATCGTCTCACAATCCGGCGGAGGGCGCGGCATTATGGCTGACAACAACGGGCCCATGTGGGGCGGGTACCCGGGCGGAGGACGTCCGCAGCGCATGGGCGGCGACGGCGTCGGCAGTTCCAGCGAATCGGAAACCCAGACCAGGGTGGTGAGGGGCCAGGATAAAGAGAATCCAGTGCTGGCCGCGCTTACCGCAAAGATTCTCCCGGAAAAGGAAGTGAGCGAGCCGCTGGCCGGTCTGCTCTACTTTCCCATGGAGCCCAAGCAAAAACCGAAGGAGCTGGAACTGATCTATACAACTCCGGCAGGCAAATTGAACCTGCGATTCCGGTAAGGTTCAGAGCGGTGAAGGCGCCGCCGTTCATTCGCCACCTGCGACCGGGTACAATGAGCGAATGATTCGAACACAGACCGTTTTGGATTCATGGAAGACGATCCGGGCAGACACGGCGCAGGCGCTGGAAGATTTCCCCGCGGCCGACCTGGATTTTCGAGCCACACCCGAACTCATGACGTTCCGGGATCTCGCCCGTCACTGTCTGGATGCCGGCCACGCCCTCACAGGCATGATGCTCGCAGGCGTCGATGACATGGCCGTACCGGAGTTTCGTGAGATGGTTTCGAAGTACGTTTATGGCTTGCCCCCGGACGCTGACCAGGCCGCCATCGCCGGCGCCCTTCGCGAATCCGTCGAAGTGCGCGCCGCGGAACTCGCCGCCAAACCAGCGGAATATTTCGCGGAGATGATGACGCGTTTCGACGGCCAGCGGGTCACCCGCCTTGAAATGCTTCAGTTCGTTAAGGAGCACGAGTTGACGCACCGTTCGCAAATGTTCATGTACCTCAGGCTAAAGGGCCTTGTCCCCGCGACCACGCGCCGGCGTCAGGCGAAGAAATAGCCCCGGCGGCGATGCCGGCATGCTTGTATCTGGACTTTTTTTTAGATGGCTTTTCTTACATAATATTGGCTTGGAGGCGAATCAATGGTGACTTGTCCAGAATGCAGCGGCGACATTGACGTCGATGAAGAGGATATCGACGAGGGCGAAACGATTAGCTGTGGCGAGTGCGGCACGGATCTGAAGGTCGTTGGCGTCAAACCCCTCGAGTTGGAGTCCGAATCCGAGGATGAAGAAGAGGACGAGGACGATGACTTCGACGATGAAGACGACGAGGACGAGGATGAGACCGAAGACGACGAAGACTGGAAGTAGGGGCCAGTTGGTCGCTCTCGTTTTCGGGGCAGCGCTTGTGGCCTTCGCGGGAACGAAAAGCAAGCAGACGGAATTTGCGTTAATTTCAGGATCTGTCTTCCGTGAACCTGGCTTTTCGGTGCGAGGCGCCGAAGTCGTGCTGCTGCCCGGCGCGGAGGGAAAGAAGCTGAAGGTAAAGAGGATGCAAACTGTCACGGACGGGCGAGGTGAGTTTGTCTTTCGGGTGCCCGCGGCGCCGGCAGGTTATACTGTAAAGGTCAAGGCTGCGGACCTCACGCCGCAGGAGAAGCCCGTGTCGGTCACGGGCGATGAACGAGTCGATGTGACCTTCCTCCTGTCGCCCGCATCCAAGTAACCGGGAGATTTCAACGTGATTCGCAAACTCACTCTACTGTCCCTTCTAATGCTTGTGGCCGGGGTTTCCCTGGTGGCTCAAAGCAAGAAAAAGGGCGAGGACGAGAAGGTCCGAACGGTGCATGGGACCGTCACGGACGCGGAGGAGAAGACCGTCGCGGGGGCCGTGGTCCAACTCAAGAACACGAAAACGCTTCAGATCCGTTCCTTCATCACGCAGGAACACGGAACCTACATGTTTCATGGTCTCGACCGGAATCTGGACTATACGCTTAAGGCGGAATTTCAAGGGACCGTCAGCCCAGTGAAGACGCTCAGTACGTTCGATAACCGGCCAAAGCCCGTGATCAATCTTCAATTGGGACCGATGAAATGAGGCGCGGGTTGCCGCTGGTGCTGCTCGTCTTTGCGCCGCTACTGGCTGATGCCGGCGGCATCGGGACGAAGCTGACCGATTTTGCCCTGACAGATCTCGACGGCAACACCGCGGCGGTAGTGCTTTCGAGCGGAATTACGGTGGTCACCTTTTTCTCGACGCGATGCCCGGTCTCGAACGACTACAACGAACGAATGAACCGGGTCTACGCGGATTACAGCGCGCGCGGCGTAAGATTTTTCTTCGCGGATGCAAACGCGAACGAGCCGGCCGAAGAGGTGCGTGCACACGCGAAGCAGGCCGGATTCAGTTTCCCCGTATTCCGGGACGCGACCAGCGCGGCAGCGGACCGGCTCGGCGCGGGACTTACTCCCGAGACGTTTGTCATCGACGCATCTGGCGTCCTGCGTTATCGCGGTTCGATCGACGATTCCCGAAACCCGGCCCGCGTTCTGAATTCCGGTCTGCGCTCGGCGCTCGATGCCGTCCTTTCCGGCGAGAAGGTTGAGCGAACTGAAACCAAAGCGTTCGGCTGCACCATTAAGCGCGCCAAGGGAGCGCTATAGAGTGCGCTCCGCGGTGCTGCTGCTCCTGTGCTCCTCCGCTTTTTCGGCGGAAGGACTGAAGCCGCTCGATGAAACGGGCTACAAGAACCTTCTCTCCTCAAAGAAGGACAAGGTGGTTCTGGTCGATTTCTGGGCTACCTGGTGCGCCCCGTGCAGAGCCGAGATGCCCGCGCTGGCCGCGCTCGATACAAAACTGCGGTCCAGGGGCTTCGTGCTCATCACCGTTTCAGTCGATGAGCCCGAGGCCGAAGCGGACGCTCAGCGGCTGCTGGTGAAGAACAACGTCGCGTTTCCAGCCTATGTGAGGCGGGCAAAGGACGACGAGAAGTTCATCAATTTCGTCGATCCGAAGTGGAGTGGCGCGCTGCCGGCGCTTGTTCTTTACGACAAGACGGGCAAGAAAGTGAAGTTGTTTGTGGGCGAGACTCACGCCGACGAAATCGAACGCGAAATTCGCAAGCTTTTGTAGGCAAGGCCGGCGATGAGGGCGTCGGCCCGCGAAGATTGGCGCTTTGTTTCGAGGTGAGTACAGTGGTTCGCGGCCGGAATATTCTCAGTCGCCGCGCGAGTCGTCCGTCCCTCTAACTCCTGGGCGAAATCTTTGGACTTCGCCGCCCGATGCCGTCCTTAGATGTGCTGGCTCCAGAGAGTTGCAGCGGACGATGGTCTTCGCCACCTATGGCGTCGCCCTGACGGGGGCAATCCGGCGCATTCTCCCGTCCTCGAAGTTCAGTACGAGGGCACGGCCCGGAGCCGTCAAGGGTTGAAGAAACTCGCCGATGCAGGAAGGAATGCGTTGCGTGGTTGATCTGTTCGCGCACCCTACTACAAACTCCGAGCCAGCCTCTTTGCTCATGCTGATCCCGGACGCCCTTAGTTTGACATAGACGTCACAGTTCCTCAGCGGACGTAACTTTCGCGCGGTCCGGCCGCGTCGTGTGAACTACACTGGGGCCCTTCCGGGCGGCGACTTCCAAGCGCCGGCGTCTCTGCTGGAAGGGCGAGCGTCACCGTGATCTGGCGGTTGGCGGCGCGCGCGGGTTTGCCTCGTCAAACATAGTATGATCATGTGAACTGGATCAGACCGAACCGGGGCCGTTCTCGCTCGAAAAATCGGCCATTCTTAGAAAATGAGGTTGGTATGCGTCACATCACAATTCTCCTGACTTTGCTTTTTTCCACCACCGCTTACGCGCAAGAGTTCCGCGCCACGCTCAATGGCTTGATCTCCGATCCGCAGGACGCGGTTATCGCCGGTGTCAAGGTTACCGTCACCAACGCGGACACGGGGGCGAAATTCGAGACAGCTTCCGATGGCGACGGTCTCTACACGATTCCATTCCTCGCTCCCGGAGCCTACAGGCTTTCGGCGGAGCACGCCGGCTTCAAACGCTATCAACGAAGCGGGATACAGGCCGGGTCCAACGAGCGGGTGCGGGTCGACATCAAGCTGGATGTCGGACAGGTCTCCGAGACCATCAGCGTTACCGCGGAAGCGCCAATCCTACAGACTTCGAGCGCCTCCACCGGACAGGTGATCACCACCCGGCAGATCGAGAAAATGCCGCTGGCCGGCCGAACACCTCTCGCGATGGCTCAGATTGCCTTCGGCGTGACGCCGACCGACGACCCCCGGTTTACGCGGCCTTTCGACAACGCCGGCCCTTCCGGTTTCTCCATGGGCGGCGCCCCCTCGCGGAGCAACGAACTGCTGATCGACGGTGCGCCCGATTCCACGGGGAACAATCGCGTGGCCTACAATCCGCCCGTTGACGCGGTGGCGGAGGTGAAGGTCGAAAGCTTTCAGTCCGATGCAGCCTACGGGCACACGGGTGGAGGCACGGTAAACGTGGTGCTAAAGAGCGGAACCAACTTATTTCACGGAAGCCTTTACGAGTTCAACCAGAACTCAGCGTTTAATGCGACACCGTTTTTCACCAATAAAGCCGGCGGCAAGAAACCAGTGAGCCGCTTCAACCAATACGGGGGCAGCGTGTCAGGTCCAGTGCTGATTCCGAAGGTGATTGATGGCCACAACAAATTGTTCTTTTACTTCGGCTATGAAGGCGTGAAGGATGCTCTTCCAGCCCCTGCGACCGGAACAGTGCCTACGGCGGCGCAACGCAACGGGGACCTCTCGGGACTGCTCGGCGTGGGGGGGGGCTCTATCAGGTTTACGATCCATCGACGGGCGTAGTTGAGGGGGCGCGCGTGCGCCGGGCGCCATTCGCCAACAACATGATACCCGCCAGCAGGATTTCTTCGATCGCGAAGAATTACCTGCAATACTATCCCGACGCCAATCAGGCCGGCAGAAGCGACGGTCAGGACAACTATGTTTCCCTTACCAATGGCGAGCGCAATGATTTCTACAACTACATCGGCCGCCTGGATTTCAATTTCTCAGACCGTCACAAGGCATTCTTTAACGCGCGGCATAACTTCAGAAACGGGCAGGGAAGCAACGGACTGGGCCGCTCGCTGATCGACAACCCAACGGCCGGAAACGGTCTTCAGCGCATCAACTGGGGCTTCATGGTGGACGACGTCTACACGCTGACTCCCACCTTTATCGTGAATACGCGGGTCAACTGGACGCGGTTCGTCGAACCGCAGCGCAATTTCTCGCTGGGATTCGACTCCACAACCTTAGGACTACCGGCCTCGTTAGCTCAGAACGCCACGCGGCGCATCTTGCCCCGCATCCGGTTTTCACGCTTCACCGGCGTCGGGGACAGCGGCGGTACCGAATTCCCCTATGACAACTTCCAGATATTCGAAAGCTTTACCAAGATCCTGGGCAGGCACAGCCTGAAATTCGGCGCCGATTTGAGGCAACTTCGCGAGTCGCAGATCAGCTTCGGATTGTCGAATGGCGATTTCGCATTCGGAACCAACTGGACGCAGGGACCGCTCGACAACTCGCCGTCCGCTCCATTGGGCCAGGATTTGGCGGCCTTCCTTCTGGGATTGCCCACCGGCGGCTCGTTCGATATCAACGCCGCCCGGACCAACCAGAACAAATATTTTGCCTTCTTCCTGCAAGATGATTTTCGCGTCAGAACAAACCTCACACTGAACCTGGGCCTGCGGTACGAGGCCGAAACGCCGACGACAGAGCGCTTCGACCGGACCGTCAACGGCTTCGACCCCACGGCCGTGAATCCGATCACCGCACGCGCCGTGGCCGCGTATGCGAGGGCCCCGATCCCCGAAGTTCCGGCCGCTCAATTCAAAGCCACGGGCGGACTGCTCTTTGCCGGCGCCAACGGCCGGGGCATCTACTCCACACCCAAGAAGAATTTTTCACCGCGCTTCGGCTTCGCCTGGACGCCCGCGGCGCTCGGAAGCAAGAACGTACTCCGCGGCGGTATCGGGATATACTATTTCAACTACGGAATCATCGGAAACAATCAGCCCGGCTTTAGCCAGTCGACGCAGATCGTGCCTACGCTGAACGGGTTCCTCTCGCCAAACTCTACGCTGGCTAACCCGTTTCCTTCCGGCCTGGATCTGCCCGTAGGCTCGAAGGATGGATCCGGCACTTTTCTGGGCCGCTCGCTGAGCATCTACAATCCGAACCCGAGCTACCCCTATTCAGTACGCTGGCACCTGTCGGTCCAACGCGAGCTTGCCAGGAATCTCGTGGTCGAAGTCGGGTACCTGGGGAACAAGGCAGTCAAGCTTCAACTCGACCACCAGCTCAACCATGTTCCGCTGGAATTTCTCAGCAATTCGCCGGTCCGCGACCAGGCAAATATCGACCGCATGACGGCAAACGTCGCCAATCCTTTCGCGGGTCTGATACCGGGCACCGGGTTGAACGGCTCCCTGGTGGGGCGAAACCAGCTCGTCCGGCCATTGCCCCAATTCACCGGGCTCTCGGTGCAGCAGCGCAACGATGGATCTTCCCATTTCCACGCCATGGACGTACGAGTCGAGAAGCGCTTTTCGCATGGGCTTCAGGTCGTCTCGAATTTCCAGTGGGCGAAGCTGCTTGAACGCCGCAGCCGGCTCAACGACGCAGACCCGTTCCTGGAAAAGCGCATCGCGGCGGAAGACCGGCCGTGGCGGCTCGTGGCGAGCGGCAGCTACGACCTTCCGTTCGGACGAGGGAAGCGCCTCCTGAGCGGCGTACGCGGGGTGAGCCGTCAACTCGTCGACGGGTGGAATATCAACGGCATCTTCACGGCGCAGCCGGGCGCGCCGCTCGGTTGGGGCAACTTGATCTATTTGGGTGGACCGCTGAATGTTAATTCGCACCGAGTGGACGGCGCGTTTGACACAACGCGATTCCTTCGCGCGGCCAACCAGCAGCTTGACTGGAACCGCCGAACCTTTCCGACAAGGTTCGCGAATCTTCGCGCGGACGGAGTGAATCAGATCGACTTTTCGATAATCAAATCGTTCTACATCACTGAGAAGGTGGAATTCACGTATCGCTGCGAGTTTTTCAATTCGACGAACCGGCCGATATTCTCCGCGCCGAATCTGGGCCCAACGGCAACGAACTTCGGAGCCATTACGAATCAGGCCAACCAGCCCCGGCGAATTCAGATGGCTCTGCGTCTGGTTTTCTAGTTCGTGAGGCCGGGGTACTGGCGGGAATTAAATACGGGTGTGCCGCGTGGCACCTATGCCGCGGGGTCGCGGCGGCCGGTGCGGGCGAATGGCCGTTGTCATGTTGGTGGTCAGCGCTGGCGCAGGCACCCCAAAACGACCGGCTGCGTCACGGATCCGAGCGGCGGCGTTGTGCTGCAAGCGCACGTGACCGCCGAGAACGTTGACACTGGCGTGCGCGCGAAACCGCCGCCAACCAAACTCCCCGCAGCCCGGCAATTACCGCATGCAAGCGCAGAAGGACGGCTTCAGGCCGTTGACGCGCAGCGGCATCCTCTTAAAAGGCCAAGGAGAAGGACCGCATCGACTTCCCGCTCCAGATCGGCAGGGTTGCGCAGACCGTCATCGTGCGATTCCAGCGCCGCCGGCGCGAGAGAGTGAATTATGATAAGTCATGTACCTCTCTCTCCAAAGCACGCTGGTAGCCGGCCGGCTGAAGTGGACTGAATTCGCACAGCTCGCGCACCACGTGGGCTTTCCGGGTACCGATGTGGCGACCATGCAAGCGATGGAGCACGGTATGGCCCCGTCCAAGGCGCTGCTCTCGAACCTGAATTTGAAGCCGGCGGTGTGCAGCCTGCCGGTCGAGTGGCGGAAAGACGAAGAGACCTTTCAGCGGGAGCTTCGGCAACTGGAACCAGCGGCGAGATTCGCGGCGGGAATCGGTTGCCCTCGCATAAGCACCTGGGTGATGTCGTCGAGCGAACTGCCGAAAGCAGAACAGCGCGTAATCTGGAAAAAGCGATTCCAGGCGATGGCCACGATACTCGCGCCGTTGAATGTGCGCCTGGGTCTCGAATTCCTCGGCCCTCTTCACATTCGGAAGCGATTTCCGTACGAGTTCATCTGGCGCATGAACGAGATGCTGGATTTCGCCAAAGAATGTGGTCCGAACGTAGGTTTGCTGCTCGATTCGTGGCACTGGCATCACGCGGGCGCAACCACGTCGGATATTGTCGCGGCGGGCCGCGAGAACATTATCAACGTCCAGGTAGCTGATTCCCAGCCGCTCGCTCCCGAAAAGATCGTCGATAGCGAAAGACTGATGCCCGGAGAAGGCGTGATCGATTGGAACGGCTTTTTCGGCGCATTGAAGAAAATCGGATACGAGCATGGAATCAGTCCCGAGGTTTTCGGACGCGGGTTGAAAGACATGACGCCGGAGGCCGGCGCGCAGCTCGGATACGACACGTCGCTTGCCGTGATGAAGAAGGCGGGAGCCGCTTGAGGCTTGGCTTGAATCTGGCGTCTCTGCTGACCGAACAGGTGAACGCGGCTTCGGAGGGCATCGACACGCTGCCCACCGAAGGCGTTCTCGAAGTGATCAACGCCGAAGACCGGAAGATCGCGGATGCCGTGAAGCTTGAGATTCCGGCGATCGCGAAAGCCGTGGACGCGATCGTCGAAGCGATTCGGGGCGGCGGCCGATTGTTCTACATCGGCGCGGGAACGAGCGGCAGGCTGGGAGTTTTGGACGCGTCCGAGTGTCCGCCGACTTTCAACGCGGCTCCGGACCTGGTGCAGGGAATTATCGCAGGCGGAGATGGTGCGCTTGCGCGGGCAACTGAAACCACGGAGGACGATCCGGCGATCGGAGCACGCGACTTGAAGGCCCGCGGCTTCACGAAGCGAGACGTCCTGGTGGGCATTGCCGCGAGCGGGCGCACGCCTTACGTCCTCGGCGCAGTGGAAGAAGCGGTCCGCTGCGGAGCAGTAACGGTAGGCATCAGTTGCACACCGGACTCCGAATTGTCCGCCGCGGTCGCAATTCCGATCGCGCCGCTTGCGGGTCCGGAAATTCTCGCCGGGAGCACTCGCATGAAGGCCGGCACCGCGACGAAACTCGTGTTGAACATGCTGACGACCGCGACGTTCATTCGGCTGGGTTACGTTTACGGCAACCTGATGGTGAACGTACAGCCGAAGAACAGGAAGCTCGTGGACCGGGCGCGTCGCATCATCGCACAGGCCGCGGGCGTGGACTACGAGCAGGCGGGAACGCTGCTCGAGGCTTCCGGAAATCAGGTGCGCACGGCGATCGTGATGTCGCGCGGGGGCACCGGGCGCGCGGAAGCGGAGCGGCGCCTTGCGGCATGCGGTGGGCATATTTCCGAGGCACTCAATAATAATGGATAAATTCGTTATCAAAGGTGGGGTTGCACTCCACGGCGAAATCGCAACCAGCGGAGCGAAGAACTCGGCGCTCCCGGTACTCGCCGCGACGCTGCTGACGTCTGAACCGGTATCGCTGCGGCGAATTCCGAGGGTGCGCGACATCCGCACCATGCTGAAGCTGATCGAGAACATAGGCGCGCGCGTGGAGGTTTCCGGCGACACGGTGCGAATCGAGGCTGGCGAGATTGTGTCGCCGGAAGCGCCCTACGAGTTGGTAAAGACGATGCGAGCGTCGAGCCTCGTCCTGGGCCCACTAGTGGCGCGGGCTGGCCGGGCGAGGGTCTCCTTGCCCGGTGGTTGCGCGATCGGAGCTCGCCCGGTAAATCTGCACCTCTCGGGCCTCGAACAGTTAGGGGCGCGCATTCATCAGGTTCACGGATACATCGAGGCGGAGGCGCCGGGAGGACTGCGGGGCGCTCCCATCCAGTTCGACCGTATCACAGTGACCGGCACCGAAGATCTAATGATGGCTGCCGTGCTCGCGCGAGGCGAGACCGTTCTCGAGAACGCGGCGCGGGAGCCTGAAGTTCTGGATCTCGCCGAACTACTTATCCAGATGGGCGCGAAGATCGAAGGCGCGGGGAGTTCGACGATTCGCATTCAGGGCGTCGCGAGACTCGGCGCGGCTGCACACACGATCATCAGCGACCGGATTGAAGCGGGGACGTTTCTTGTGGCCGGCGCGATGACGGGCGGCGATCTGACAGTCACCAACTGCGTTCCCGAACACCTTGGAGCACTCATTGGAAAGATGCGTCAGGCAGGCATCGGGATCGAGCAAACGGGCACGGGCGAGTTGCGGGTGAGAGGGACGCGCGCGCTACGGTCCGTGGATATGACGACCGAGGAGTATCCCGGATTCCCGACGGACCTGCAGGCGCAATACATGGCGCTGATGACGCAGGCCGAGGGCATTGCGATCGTGAAGGAAAACATCTTCGAGAATCGCTTCATGCACGCGCAGGAGTTGGCGCGGATGGGCGCGAATATCCGGCTCGAGGGGCGGCAGGCGATCGTCGCGGGGCCGCGGGAGTTGAGCGGAGCGCAGGTGATTGCGTCCGACCTCAGGGCAAGCGCGTCGCTGGTGCTGGCGGCACTGGTGGCGCGCGGTGAAACCACGATCGACCGCGTATACCACATCGACCGGGGTTATGAGAAGATCGAGGAAAAACTGGCGGGCGTGGGTGCGCAAATACGGAGAGCGTAATCGCTATGGCACATAATTCAGGATTTCTGAAACTGGTAAACGAAGCGAAGTCACGGATCAGGCAAATCGATATCGAAGGCTACAAGCGAATGCTTGCGGAAGGCGAGAAGCACGTGCTGGTGGACATCCGCGAAGAGAGCGAGTGGGCGGCGGGACATGCCGCGGGCGCGATCTACATCGGCAAGGGCGTCATCGAGCGCGACGCCGAGACGAGGGTTCCGGACAAGAGTACCAGGCTCGTGCTGTATTGTGGCGGCGGGTTCCGGTCCGCGCTTTCGGCTGATGCGTTACAGCAGATGGGATACACGGACGTAATCTCGCTCGACGGCGGCTGGCGGGCAATTCAACAATCGGGTTTGCCGCTCGAGAAATAGAGGTTTATTTCGGAAGGGGCCAGGAGTGCTCCCGTTCGAGCTTCTGCCAAGCCTGGGAAACGAGGCGCGCCTTCTTCACGTTGAACGTGCCCCGCTGAACGTATTCGTTGGTGAAATCGTTCCACGCTCTGACGAAGTCCATCATTTTCTCGTGAAAGCGGCGAAGATCTTCCGCCGCGGCCCGGCGCTTCGCGTCTTCCATGCGTGCGATTTCCATTCGGGACGTGGTGTCGAAAACGCGTTGAGTCGCCGTGGGAACATCCTGGGCATGGATGCCGCAGACGCAGATCGCTCCGGCGAGGACGCGTGCGGCGTGTCTAATTGTTACGGGTGAACCTATCGCGATCACAGGAAAAATCTCTCGTTCAGAAGCTAACACGGAGGGCCCTTGATACGGCCCGCGGAGAACGCCGGCAGGACGCTGAAAGACCGTGAATTCAACGGATTGGACTCGGAACAAAAATTTCCTTTCGATTGTGACTGGCTGGTCTATGGCTGAATTCCGAAGCTGGATCACGGGACCTGGAAATCGCGCAATTCCGCTTCAGGTTGGGAGAGTGGCCTGCATGACTCTCAGGCCCCAGGCTTATCCTGCCTCTGCGTGGCGAGGGGCGCCGAGCCGCAGTTTAGACGGTGGGACAACGGTAGTCCTGAAGCACGTCCGGGTTGTTGCTGCGTACCTCAACGGTTCGCGGAACGGGTTCCAGATACGCTTGCGGCTGTATGCCTTACTTGAAAGACATGATGTAACCGGCGCCTCGTTGGGGCCTTCCCATAGCTCGAACGGCCCGCGTTTCACCAGCACAAGGCCAAAATGAGGCCGAGGGGAAAAGTTCGGATCCGAAGGCGGTTCTCGGCGAGGCGCCCGCGGAGATGCGGAGTCCCGTCGACCGGCGACAAAGCGATTTCGCGCATTGCCGGAGCCGCGTGGCACCGATTCCGGCTGACAACCCTGACGCCGGGCCAGTCCGATCAGCCGTGCAGAGCAGGGCAATCGCCCTAATCAGTCGAAACGCCCGGAAAGTCCCAATCCGTGCGGTTGCAACGCTCCAATCTCAGCCGTGACACTGCTTGCAGGCCAGTTCCTTCGACATCTTCAGGAACAGCCTTGCGGTTCCGCCGTGTGGACTGTGGCACAACTGGCATTCCTGAAGCACCTCCGCGTTATGGCTATGTATTTCCGTGAATGGCTTTGGATCATGGCATCCGAAACAACTCGCGGAAGCCCCTGCCTGCTTGAACGCCCAAGCGCCCTGCTTTACGGCGTGACAGGTTTCACAGCCCGCGCCGGGAGGATGGATTCTGAACGGCGCAAAGCCCTCAGGCGGCTTCGGGCCGGCGAAAAAGCCGATCTTTTCTTCGCCCGCGGCGGTTACCAAGACCACCTCGTGGGGTCCACTCGCCACGGTGACCGCCGCGAACAACACGTTGGGCGCGGGTTGCGCGCCGGGAACCGCTTTCCCGTCGAGGCGAAATTCCGCTTTTCCGGCTGTGCGGGCTATCAGAACCAGTGGTCCTGGGGCGAGAGAAGAGCGGTTCATAGGACGCAGGATCTTCGGACCGGGCGGGTCTTCCGCCAGACACAGCCAGACGCCGGCGAGCAAAACAATCGTCAGAAGGCGCGCTGTATTTCGTGTCTGAACGCCGAATTCGCGCGCCATTTACGCGGCCCCGCCGCGAAGGAAGGCGATTTCAAGGCTGAGCTTGTCAAACCGCGCCAACAACCCGGCGCGCTGCCGTTCCCCGGCGGGCGGTTCGTTCCCTTCAATTAGAAAACGGCCGCCTGGTTCGATCACGCAGCGCTTGACTTCCGAGAGCTTTTCGAAGCCCTGCCGATGGGCCGCCGCCGGCAGCTCCGGCGCTGTTAGCAGCTCCTTGGCCAGCGCGTTTTGCCTGAGCCGCCCATTCTCTATGAGTGCGGCGGGGGTGCCCTCCAGAATCTGGTCGAGCCGCCTGTGCCTGAAGACGAACCGCACTACGAGGTAATTGAAAGCCATCAGGGAGAACGCGCCAATCCATCCTCCCGTCACTGAATTGCCGTTCCCGATGATCACGTTCTGTACGGTATTGGACAGGCACAGCAACACCACCAGATCGAACGGATTCAATTGGGCCGGCTCGAGCTTCCCGAAGAGACGCAGGAACAGCACCATCACGGCATCAACCAGAATCGGCCGCGCGATCTTCTCAAGTACCGGGAGCTGGAGCCCGAACATTCCGGACGCCATCGAGTTCAACCAAAACGTTTCCATCCGCGTCTCCTTTTGATCGCTTATTCATCGTATTCGTTGCGTCGATCTCAGTCCACCCGGCCGCGCGGGGTGAACTGTAACCGAATTCAGCCGCGAACGTTAGTATAACTGCATGCGCGCATTGAGCCCTGCCCCTGATTGCAGTCCTCTGGGCGATTGCTGCGGTTGCTGCGGAAATCCCCGCCGGGGCAGAACTCCACGTCCGCCTGAAGACTAGAGTGTCGACGGCCTCGTCGAAGGCGGGCGACCGTGTAGAGGCGGTCCTGATTGCGCCGGCCGTTGCGGCTGCGGGCGCCGAGCTTGGTGGTCCAACGGCCTAAGAGAACCGTGCGTACTGGCGGAGACATTCTAGCGCGCGCTTTGGGAGGCGTGTGTTGATCGGGAGTAGTGTGTTTCGTCCCCAGCGAGTGATGTGATTCTGTTGCGGTGTTTATGAAGACTGAAGACTGCTATTAATGAGCTTAGCCCCAGGCCTGCGTAGACGTTGGTTCGGAAATCGGAATACTGATTTGTCCGGGCCATTGTTTCAGTGTCGACCACGTGATCGTTCGCACCTGCCGATATAGGAATGGCCGCATCGCTGATATGATAGCGGACGGCATGGTCTCATGCGCGGGTGATTTCCCCTTAATAGCTGCAGTTTGACGGAGGCGGCTCGGGGTTGCCGTGAATCGTCGAGGGGTTACCAGACTACTGAAATCACGGATTCAGAGCCAAGTACTGGCGAGATTTCGTGGCTCTTTGCCGTGCGTGGAGGCGTGCGACGTCGAGGACTGGATTACGGCCGGAAGCAACTCCAAGGTCGCCGAGGTAGGCTCCCCAGTAAGAACGAATTGGCGCGTGGCAAGCAACCATAAGGCATTCATGGCAAATCAATTGCCATGCCAGAATTTGCACCAGATCCGAAGTGAATTGGAGGCGAAGCGGAAGTGACGTGCATATCAACGTTTAGCTATCAGCTTTCCGTCCGGGTCCTGGCAGCCGCTTCGCTCTGCCTGGCATTTGCCACCGGGCAATCCTCCGAGGGCGAGGTACAGTACCGGCGCGGGGTTACTCTCTTGCGGGAGAAGAAATTCGCAGAGGCCGCCGGACAACTGGAGGCAGCGGCCAGACTTAGTCCTGGGGTGGCGCCGGTGTGGTTGGCGGTGGCGCATGCGCGCTTGGAAACCGGTCGGGTGGCGGAGGCCCGAGCTGCCGCCGCGGAGGCCCGCAAACTGGGTGCAGCCGATTCCAATATCGCGCGCGGGCTGGCAACGTTTTATCGTCAACTGGCAAAGAAACTGCTCGCGGCGCGCGAACCCTCCGGGGCGGTGGAGGCGTGGCAGGAAGCGATTGCACTTGCGCCGGGGGACGCGTCGCCGTATGCGGAACTCGCCGGACTTTTCCTGGATCACCGAACGCCCGAGCCGGCCATCGCGGTCCTCACCGCGGCTTTAGCGCGCATTCCCAACGATGCTGATCTGCTTCGCCTGCAAGGGCTCGCGCACTATGCGGCCGGCGAGAATGCCAAAGCCATTGAGGCGTTTCTGAGATTGATGGATTTGGCCCCGGACGCCGAAGAAAGCTACACAACCGTGGAAACTCTGTTGCCCGAGGCCGGCGATCAGCTTCCCGGCATTACGGCGAGGCTTCGGCGGTATTCCTCGGCGCGCCCATCGAGTCCCGTGGGCCACTTTCTTTTGGCGCAGGCACTGGCGGTTTCCGAACCCGGAACAAGTCAGATTGAGACGCTGCTGCGCGAAGCCATTCGCGTGGAGCCGAAGTTCTGGCCGGCGCACTTCGAAGTCCATAAGGCATTGCTGGCGCGTGGAGCGGTTAGAGACGCAGCAGGCGCGCTTGAGCGTGCCGTGGAGTTGAATCCCGATTACGCTCCCGCGCGTTACGCGCTGGCGCAAGTCTACGCGGCATTGGAGGACCGGATTCGAGCGGCGGCCGAGCGGCGGGCACATCATGCGCTTGTCACCAGGGAGCGCGAAGCCGCGCAGGCTCGAACCGCGGCCATGCCTCCGTTGCCCTACAAGCTACTCAAGCGCTGATTTGGCCAACGGCCGTTTTTCCAGGACGCCCTTGCCCTGGCGGATCTTGACGCGGTGGTTGGCCGGGAGATTGTCGAGGGTCTCGACCTTGCCGTCCGGCCAGCGGATGGTGGCGCGTTCCACTGAGGCCGCCGCGCCCAAACCGAAATGCAGGACAAAGTCAGACTGCGAGGCGTAGCTGGATCCGCTTCTAACTTCGTCGCCCTGCCTGGCGCCGCCCGACTCGATGGTCACGCGCGCGCCGATGGTCCCAGCGTCGATGAGGATCGCGTTGCCCGCGGGTGCGTAGTTCTTTAACACGCTCGGCGGCGCGTTCATGTTCACAACAACAACTTCGAGCGTGCCATCGCCGTCAAGATCCCCGGTGGCGAGCCCGCGCGACGCGAATGGTTCGCGCACGCCATGGCCCGCCGCCGCCGTGACGTCCGCGAACACGCCGCTGCCGGCGTTCCAGTAGAGGAGCTTGGGCTGTCGGAAGCGCTCCGCCGTCTTGCGGGATTCCATCTCCGGATAAATATGACCGTGGGCCATCAGGATATCCTTGCGTCCGTCCTGATCGGCGTCGAGAAAGCTGACGCCCCAACCGACGTAGTTGGTGTGCACGCCAAGTCCCGCCGCGAACGTCGTGTCGATAAAGAAGCGGCCGCCTTCGTTGCGATAAAGCGTCGGGGTTTCGTCCATGAAGTTGGTTTTCACGATGTCCATGCGGCCGTCGTTATCGTAGTCGCCCGCCGCCACGCCCATGCTGCCCAGTTCCTGCCCGGCTTCGCCATAAGCGGCGCCCGCCTCCACAGCGATGTCGGCGAACGTGCCGTTCTTCTGATTCGCGTACAAAATCCCCGGGGTGGAATCGCAGGCCACGTAGATGTCCGGCCACCCGTCATCGTCATAGTCGGAGACAACAACGCCGAGGCCGTAGTGCAGGCCGCCGAGCGTAATCCCCGCCTCCTTCGACACATTGCGGAATCGCCCCTTGCCGTCGTTGCGATAGAGCAGATTCGTGCCGGAGGCAAAGCCGCGCGGGCCACAGAAGACGGGGACGCCTTTCCAGAAACAGAAGGGGTTGGCTCCGGGCACGGCGGCTTTCTTGAGGTCGAACGCCAGGTAGTTTGACACGAACAGGTCGAGCGCGCCGTCGCGGTCATAGTCGAGGAAGGCGCAGGCGGCGGACCAGCGCTCATCCGCGGGAACCATGCCCGTTTCGCGCGTGACCTCGCGAAACACGCCGCCACCGAGATTGCGATAAAGGCTGTTGGCGCTTCCGTAGTAGGTGACAAACAAATCGGTCCATCCGTCGCCGTCGTAATCGCCCGCGCAGACGCCTTGACCCCAACCGGTCCGCGAAATACCAGAACGGGCCGTGATGTCCTCGAACTTGCCGCCGCCTTTGTTGCGGTACATGCGGCTGACTGGAGCAGCGCCTTCGATGCGAGCTCCGTTGACGAAGAAGACGTCTGGCAGGCCGTCGTTATCCAGATCCGTCACAGCTACGCCGTTGCCGGTCATCTCGAGAATGAACCGCTTCTTCGCCACCCCGCCGTAGACATTGGGCGCGGTGAGCCCGGCGGCAGCGGCTATGTCTCGATAGTCAAACGCGGGAGCCGCGTGAGCCTTGGCTTTCGGCGACGGGCGCGCAACGGTTTTGGCGGCGCTCCCCATGCCTTGCGCAAACAGCGCTCCGGGCGCCAGCACAAAGATCAGGAGAGCGAGGCCAGGCACTAAAAAACGAACTTCAGCGCGAACTGAACCAATCTCGCGTTCACTGTGGTGCCACGGATCAGGCCGTAATTGGGCGAATCGAGAGCCGTGGTTGGGTCTCCGAAATTGGCGTGGTTGAAAATGTTGAACGCTTCGGTGCGGAATTGCAACGCGTAGCGTTCCGTGATCCGGAAATCCTTGAACAGCGAGAAATCGAGATTCCACTGGCCCGGACCGCGGAACATCCCGCGACCCGAATTGCCGAAGGTTCCAGGGGTGACGCGCGTAAATGCCGCGGGGTTGATGTAGGAGTTCAAATTCTGCTTGGTGGAATTTCCATTCACAGCCGAGTGCACCAAAGGCACTCCCGCATTCACATTGGCGAACAGATTCGTCGCCGTCGTCGAAACCGTCGATCCGCCGATGCCCCGGCCGCTATCGCGGTCTGTCACCGTCAGCGGGGTACCGGACTGCGCAACCAGGAACCCGTTGATAGACCATCCGTTGAAAAGCGCCTTGCCGGCGGCGTTCTGGAACGGGCTGGGCAAATCGTGGTTGAAGACGAAGGTCAGGCGTTGGGGTCGGTCAAAGTTAGCCGGCCCGCGGGCGCGGGAGAAGTCGTTCCAAGGCACGGCAAACAGAGAGGTGAAGAACCGGTTTCCTTCGCCGCCATTGCTCAACGTCTTCGCGACGGTGTAGGCGAGCTGGAAGTTCGTCTTGGCGACACGTTTCTTGAGCGTCAACTGAAAAGAGTGATAGCTGGAATCGCCGTTCTGCGCGGTGATCGGCAGATCGCCGAAGCCGGGATAAAGGCGCCGCAGCGCTACTCCAGGGACCAGGGGCGCGCCACCCACCGGGATCAGCGGATTAAAGTTGCGCTGGGCCATGAGGTGCGTCCCTTTCGTGCCGATGTAGGCGGACTCGATCAGCATATTGCCGGGAAGGTCGCGCTGAATCGAAAAGTTATACTGCCAGGCGTTGTCAGTTTTGACGCGGCGCTCGGTGCCACGCACGGAGCGTTCCTCGGAGGCGGACAACGGGAATGGAACAAGTCCCGGCTTATGTCCGGGGTTCACGTAGGTCCAGTTGTCCGGCACATTGGGAACACAGAGCACGGCGCGCGCACAGGTTGCGGTGACTTCCGTATAGGTCGGCGGATTCTGAAAGGCCTGCTGTGCAATCTGGCCGGTACGCAGATCGAAATAGAGTCCGGCGCCCGTCCGGAATACCCACTTGTCGCCCAGCCTCCAGGCAATCCCGATGCGCGGCATGAAGTTGTTGAAATCGCCGTCAAGCGTATTCTTGGGAACTCCGCCGATTCCGCCCTGTACGAGGCCGGTGCTTTCCAGCGTGCCGTCGATGCCCTTGTAGCGATCCGGCCAGAAATTCAGCATGTTCAGGTTGTAGGCGGCGGCCTGGAAATCCATCTCGTACCGCATCCCCCAAGTGACGGTGACATCCTTGTGCAGCTTCCAGTCGTCGTTGATGAAGAAGCTGTGCAGATGGCTGCGCAGTTTCAACTCCCCGCCGATGTTCACAACGTCAGCCGCGCCGAAGGTCTTGGTGAACGGCAGCGTAAGGAGAAAGTCGGCGTACTCGTCGCCGCGCGCACCGCCCTGCCCGGTACCGATGTTCTGGAACTGGAACCTGCCGCGCGTTTGCAGGTTATTCTGCGGATTGAGCAGGGCGGCCTGAGTCTCGCCGCCGAACCGGAAGTTGTGTTTGGACTTGGTCCAGGTAAAGGTGGCGCCGCCCGTATACCGGTCAATAAAGTCAGACCAGTGGGCTTGATTGCCAAAATTGATGTAGTTGGCGATCTCGATCCGCGGCATCCCGGAGGCTTCGCTGGCGTTGGTGACGCCTGGAATCGGATTCAGGCCGACGCTCTTGGGATCCGTGCGGTTTTGCCCGAAGGTGAACTGGTCCGTGTAGTCGCCGCTGAAACGCGTTTCCATCACAAGGGTCGGGGAGTACAAGTGGGTGTGCGCCAAGCCCCACGTGTGCTTTTCTCGATTGGCGAAATTACCGAAGCCTGGCAGGCCAAGACCGAAAGGCGCAAGGTCTTTCTGAAAACTCTCAAACCAGCGGCCATTAAACAAGTCCTTGTCGCCCTGGCGATGATCGATGCGGATCGTGTACTGGTTCAGGTCGGTCGGTTCATTCTGGAAGGCCTGATAGTTGTTCGCCGAACCGTCGGAGTTGTTTGGCTGTGGGAAGAAAGTATCCGAGATCTTCTTTGACGTGGCATTGATACGCGACGCCGGTATCGTGTTGTTCGGAAACAGCGCGCCAGCCTGCGGATCGTAGATGGGCGTGGCGAAAATGCCCTGGCGCTGCGCATCGGTTGGCGTTCGGGCGAGCAGTCGCGCTCCGCCGCCGTTCCCGTTGCGTTGGCGTGAACTTTCCCACCCGCCGAAAAAGAACGTGCGGTCGCGGATGATCTTGCCGCCCACATTGGCGCCGTACTGATTCTGGTTGTTCGGGCGGCGTTCGGGGAAGAAAAAGGGGCGCGCGTTCATCTTGGTGTTGCGCAGGAACTCATACACCGTCCCATGCAGTTGGTTGGTTCCGCTGCGAGTAGTCACGTTGATGACCGATCCGGAATTGCGGCCGAACTCCGCGCTGTAAAGGCTGGTGAGGACCTTGAACTCACTCAGAAACTCGATGCTGGGCGTGCCGTCGCCATCCGGAGCGTTGTTCAACTGGTTGGTGGTGGGAACGCCGTCCACCAGCAGGTTGTTGCTGCCCCGGCGCGCGCCGTTGACGCTGACGCTGTCGCTGCCTGTGCCGCGGTTGTCGGCGTTCATGATCGCGCCCACCACGCCCGCCGAGATACCCAGGATCTGCGTGAAGTTTCGTGTGGCTAGCGGAATCGAGGTGATCGTGCGCCCTTCCACGACGTGCCCGATCGTCGCCTGTTCGCTCTGCAGCAGCGGCGCGACGGCCGTCACCGAGACCGTTTCGGTCACCGCGCCGACGGTCAGCTTAACGTCCAGACGCAGACGCTCGGATGTGTTGACCCGCATTGCATCGACCAGATACCTCTGGAAACCGCTGTGCTCCACCGTGACGCGGTAGCGCCCGGCGCGCAGCAGCGGCAGCAGGAATTCCCCCGCGTCGTTAGAGGCCGCGCGGTACTCCGCCGCCGTGTCCAGATTCGTGGCCACTATATTCGCAGCCGGAACCACGGACCCGGTGTTGTCGCTCACAGTGCCGGTAATCGACCCGGTAATTTCCTGCGCCGGAGCAACAATCGCCGCGAGCGCCAAGACCAATAGCAGGCGAGACACGAATCGTAACGTCATCACTGGACCCCTCTATACCACCAGATTTTCGGACTGGATGCGATTCTGGCAAAGTTCTGCGCCGATGTCAAGGGCCTGTGTGAGTCTCGTCCAATCACCGGCTTTTCAACGCCCTTCTGCCAGATCCCCGCACGGCAACTCGGTCTCCACATGCGTCTCACGCGGCTGCGGGCCCAGTGCCGCGATGCGCTCCGCTTCCGCATCGAGCCGCAACCCATCAGGCTCTGCTGCAAATTCTGGCTTGTCTCAAATTTCGGCCGCTATCATGTCGATTGATGCCCGTGGTGGCGCGGAGTTCGAATCCAATCGCAATCTCTTGCGGTTGTATAAGCCTGAAATCCGAAGTTGCAATCATTTCAAAGACTATCCGACGTATTTTGAATGGTTTACGCTGTGGAAAGCCAACTTCGGCGAAGTTGGCTTTCCAGCCTGCAAGCCGCTTAAAATAATTGGTTTAAGTGTCAAACTTCGGATTTCAGGATAAGACACTCGGCGTGCAGGCAAGACATGATCGTGCCGTAAGCCCTCCTATTCTGGCGTTCTGGGTATTATGGAATTATGGCAACGAGGAAAATGACCTTCAGCGTACCCGAGCCGTTGGCCGTGCAGCTTCTGCGCAGAGTTGCCTCACGAGACCGTTCGCGTTTCGTAAGTGAGGCCTTGGCTGCACGACTGGAAGCGCGCGACCTCGAGTTAATTCGCGCCTGCGATATTGCGAATCAGGATCTGGATGTGGCCGAAATCGAGAAGGAGTTTGACGGAATTCGCGACGGGATGGCGGAACCATGGAAGTGATCCCGGAGCGTGGCGAGATCTGGTGGGTGGCGCTCGATCCCACGCTCGGGTCGGAGATTCGTAAGACACGCCCCTGCGTTGTGATTTCAGTGAAGGTTTTAAATCAGAAGCGAAGGACGGTAATCGTTGTACCGCTGTCGAGTTCGCCGAAGGCCAGCCCCCCGATCCTGATCCCGATCTCCTGCGAAGGGCGCCCTGCAGTGGCGGTCAGCGACCGAATCCGGGCAGTGGCAAAGGAACGCCTGCGTAGTCGACTGGGCCAAGTCACAGCGGACGAGTTGGCTGCACTTGAGGGTGGCCTCAGGCAAATCATGCAGCTTGGATAACGCGGAGCCGTGCCGCAAGCGTTTGCCTCCGCGGCGTTTCGAACTTTTGCGTCCGTGACAGGAGGCGTAGCGCTTTTTATAGATCGCGGCTCCGTCCTGAGCGTAAAGAACCGGAAGCATGAAAGCAAGCAGACACACGTTCCGCATTGGCATTTCCTTTCGCATTATCTAAGGCCGGATTCCGGCCCGGAATCCTAGGTCCAAAAAAAACGCGTGCGCTACAATGGTTCGACTATGCCACTCGCCCCCGGCACGCGATTTGGCCCATATTCCCTCACCTCCATGATCGGCGCAGGCGGCATGGGCGAAGTTTACAAGGCGCGCGATTCCCGGCTGGAGCGGGACGTGGCCATTAAGGTTCTCCCCGCACGATTTGCCGAGCAGCTCGCCATGCGGCAGCGCTTCGAACGCGAAGCCCGATTGATATCGATGCTGAATCACCCGCACATTTGTGCGCTGTACGATGTGGGCGATCAAGACGGGATCGCGTACCTCGTGATGGAGTATCTGGAAGGCGAGCCGCTCGACCGCCGGATCGCGCGGGGCCCGATGCCCCTCCACGAAGCGCTTGAAGCGGCGATTCAGATCGCTGGTGCGCTTGATCAGGCGCATCAGAAGGGCCTCATTCACCGCGATCTCAAGCCCGGTAACGTGATGTTGACAAGCGCGGGCGCCAAGCTGCTCGATTTCGGCCTGGCGAAAGCGGTCGCCTCTCCGTCAATCGCCGCGAGCGACGCGACGCTGACGAACAATCTGACAATTGTGGGCTCGATCGTCGGAACGCTTGCGTACATGGCGCCAGAGCGGCTGGGGGGCAAGGATGGTGACGCGCGGGGCGACATTTTCGCGGCAGGCGCGGTCATCCACGAAATGCTGACTGGCAAGCGCGCCTTCACCGGAGACAATCAGGCCAGCATTATCACCGCGGTCATGTCGACCGAACCGCCGCCGGTTTCGCAGACGCAGGTGGTCGCCTCTCCGGCGCTCGACCGGGTCGTGCGAAAGTGCATGGCGAAGCAACCCGAACAGCGCTGGCAGACTGCGCGCGACTTGATGAGCGAGCTCCAGTGGATTGCTTCGAGCGGCGGAACGGCGCCGGCCGTCGTGACTGAACCCACGGCTCCGCGGCAGAAAAGCTGGATGCGTTGGGCGTCGTGGGCGGTGGCGGGAGCATCGCTGGCGGCTCTTGGCGGAGTCCTCCTCTTCAACGGCAGGGAAGCGAAACTCCTGGTGCCCGGACAGGTACGGCTCGAATTCCTTCCTCCCGCCAAGACGCAGCTTCTTCGGATCGACATCCCCACGCCATCGCCGGACGGCCGCCGCATCGTGTTCTCTGGCCACAGTCCAGGACGCAAACCTCAATTGTGGATTCGGAATTTGGACTCGGCCGAGGCCCGCCCCATCCCCGGAGCAGAGGGTGGCGTGCTGCCGTTCTGGGCTCCAGACAGCCGCAGGATTGGGTATCTCGGAGACGACCGCAAACTTTGGGCTGTCAACCTGGACGGCGGTTCACCAGCACCAGTTACCGACGTTGGCCTGAACTTCGGTGGCGGCACGTGGAACCAGGACGACGTGATCGTTTTCGGCAACTCCGGCAAGCTAATGCGCGTCGCCGCCAGTGGCGGTTCACCCGCGCCGATCCCGGTCACCGGATCGTGGTTCGCCTATTGGCCTGCGTTCCTTCCCGACGGCAGGCATCTGGTCTTCAACGCCAACTCGGGCGATCAGGCAAGCGCGGCAGTGTTCGTGCTTCCCTTGGCCGGCGTCGAACCGAAACGCCTTCTGCAGGGCGACTCCAAGATCGTGCCGGACCGGCCTGGCTGGCTGCTGTACAACCAGGGAGCCATCCTGTTCACCCGGCCGTTCAGCACCTCCAAGCTCGCTTGGGACGGCCAACCAACGCAGCTTGCCGGCGGTTTGTTCACCTTCGGCACTGACACGGCCGGAGCCAGCTTCTTCGGCTCGTGGAACGGAGTGATTGCCTATCGAACCGGAACAACGGCCCAAGAACGCCAGATGGTTTGGTTTGACCGGTCAGGACAACGCGTGGCCGTGACGGGCGAACTCGGCGGTTACTCCAATCCCGCGCTTTCCCCAGATGGGCGTTGGCTAGCTGTGTCCGTGGAGGATCCGCGGGTGGGCAAACGCGACATTTGGGTCTACGATCTCAAGCGAGGGACTTCGACGCGATTGACGTCGGATCCTGGGGACGAATTGAATCCCGCCTGGTCGCCGGATGGCAGGCGCATCGCATTTACCGCGTCCAGGAAACAGGGGCAGCGCGAGGTCTACATCCTCGACGCGATTGGCGCGGGTGAGCCGGAACAGATCAGCAGTGGCGATGGACTGAAAAATGTCGAGCAATGGACGCCGGACGGGAAGTACCTGCTGTTCAACGAAGATACGCAGCAGAATGTCGATCTTAAGTTGCTTGCCCTCTCGGCCGGCCGTGGTGTGACGCCGCTGTTTCCTTCCCGGTTTCGCGAGGACATGGCGCGGGTTTCGCCTAATGGCCGGTGGATCGCGTATTGCTCGAATGAGTCGGGCAGGAGCGAGATCTATGTGAGGGGGTTCGACCCGGCCGGCGCCGGCGGCGGCCGCAAGTGGCTCGTTTCGACGGACGGCGGCACCGAACCCGAGTGGCGCCGTGACGGCAAGGAGTTGTTCTACATCCGCGGAGATAGGCTCACGTCCGTCGATGTTTCCACCGCGGGGCCGGAGTTCGACGCGGGTACACCCAAGCCGCTGTTTGAGAAAATCCTGGGCGAGCAGCGGCGGAACCGGTTTCTGGCTTCGCCGGACGGGCAACAGTTCCTCATGGTGCTGCCGCCGGAGGACCAGTCGAGGTCGGCCATCCAAGTGATTCTCGATACGCCCCGCTGACGCCAGACCGGAGGCATACGCCCGCAGGCAGAGGCCAGTCCTTTGAGCAGAAGGCAACGAAAGCCTCCCTGGCTTAGTCTTGGTGGAAGCCGATCAGTTTGGTACCTCCGTTAGGACAGAGTAACGATAGTCGCCAGGGGGCGAGCGATCCTGGTTGGACGTCTGAGAGGGGCGTCGGTCCACCCTACGCCGTTTTGTGAGAGCTTCAATTCCTCACGGTCTCGGAAAGCCAGGGAAACAACAGCCCTTAGGAACCTACTTCGAGCCCAAGAGCGCAATCAGGCCGCCAGCTAAAGTACCTCGCCAACTCAAGCCATCATGGCCACCAGCGAACTGCCGGTAGGGCAAGAATATACTTGACTGTACGCACGGTGGTGTGGCAGGAGTCGGCGGGTGACCGCCGCCCCTGTGCCGATCTAGCCGCCAAGGGGCGAGCGATCCTGGGTTGGACGTGTGCGAGGGGCGTCGGTCCACCCTACGCCGTTCGGGAGAAAACGGTTTCCGCATGGTGCCGCGGTCCGCTTGGTAGGCCCAAAAGGAAATTTCCCAGAACGGGACTTCCCGCCCGCATCGCCCAAATCCGAGCTTTGTACGAGTAGCGCGTAATCCGGCCACAATGGCGGGCGAGGCCACATCTTCCGAGTGGCCGAGTTCGCGCCCATCTGATGTGGGATAGACTTGATCATGAAGCCAGCGAGGGATGCTACATGGCGAAGTATCGGCACGCGTTGCCTCAGATGCGAGGCGATTTCTTTTTAACAGATGGAGGAATTGAGACCACCCTAATCTTCCTTGAAGGCCTAGACATGCCTCATTTCGCGGCCTTCCACTTGTTCAATACGCCACAGGGCGAAGGGGCACTGAGAAAGTACTTTCGCACCTATGCGGAATTGGCCCAAAAGCATCTCACTGGTCTCGTGCTCGAAACGCCCACATGGAGAGCCAGCTCAGATTGGGGCGACAAGCTCGGATATTCTAGAGAGGCACTCGCAGAGGTAAACAGGAAGAGCGTTCGGCTACTTGAGGAGATCCGAGACGAGTTCGAAACCTCTCACACACCAATCGTCATTAGCGGCTGCGTCGGACCTCGTGGGGATGGGTATGTGCCCGGCAACGTGATGTCTGACATGCAAGCGGAGAACTACCATGCCTTACAGGTCGAGACATTCGCAGGCACCGCCGTCGATCTGGTAACGGCCATCACCATGAGCTACACGGAAGAAGCCATAGGTCTTACCGGTGCGGCCCGGAGCGCGGCCTTGCCTGTGGTCATTTCCTTTACGGTCGAGACTGACGGAAAGCTCCCGACGGGCCAATCCCTTGGCGACGCAGTTAGTCAAGTTGACGATGCGACCTCCGGCTACCCGTCCTATTTCATGATCAACTGTGCCCATCCCTCCCACTTCAGCGGCGTCGTCGGAGGAAACGAACCGTGGATAGAGCGCATCCGCGGGCTTCGTGCCAACGCGTCCAGCATGAGCCATGCAGAGTTAAACGAATCACCGGAACTGGATGCCGGCAACCCGGAGGAGCTTGGTCGAGACTATGCCGCATTGAAAGGACACCGCTTGAAGTACCTCAATGTCTTCGGCGGGTGTTGTGGCACGGACCACCGTCACGTCGAGCAGATTGCAGTAGCCTGCTTGCCGCTTGCAACCTAACCCCGCGTTGCAGCGGGCAAACGGTTATTGAAGCAACGTGGGGAGAAGGTAGAGCGAAGCTTCGCGCACATGTACGAAACCGGCGGCATGAGAAGAACTCATCTTAGCAACCGCCCAAGAATAGTTTCACCTTTGTGGCGAGATGGTGTAGTTCCATTTTGGCAGAACGCGTTTCGGAGTAATGGCGAGTTGGCTGATCTGGGCTTTTGAGGGTTTGACGCCAGTCTGGTAGAAGGTGGTATCCAACTGGGCAGTGACTTTCAGACCCGTAGAGGTTGTGGTGGTGCGGATGAACTTGAGGGCTTTCTCGTAACTGTGCAACGGCTCGGCGGCTCAGTTCCGACTGATGTGGCTGAACAGGCGGTGCTCAATGGGGTTCCATTTGGAGGCACCGGAAGGGTAGTGACAAAGCGTGACGTATAGGCCCAGGCCATCGCACAATTGACGTTGAATCTCCTGCTTCCAGGCGCCACGCTGTGCGCCGTTGCTGCCACCCGTGTCGGCCAGGATGAGGATGTGACTAGAAAGCGTCTGATTGCCCATGCCGGAGCGTTCAATCCGGGAATGCTCATGAGGCGCCAACTGGGAGTGGGAACTCCGCGAGGCCTTCACGATCGCGGGATCGTCATTTCTGCCGCTCAAATGCTCTCTGTGATCGCTCCAACGGTCGTTCGCGGGCCTGGAGAACCGTTCCGAAGCCGATTTTCCAAACGGCAGCCGAACCGGTGCGATTTTTCCCGGCCGGGACACGATAGCCGCGCGGCCTAAAAGGGCTACTTAAACCACGGGCTGCTAGACCAGGACTTCTGCCGGCGAACATGGCGCCTTGAAGTTTGACATAAACGACTGACCTCCGCCGCCTTGCCACCGCCGCCGGGCAACCCGCTGCATCCTTCATGATGTCAGCGATTTCGTCGCGCGTGAGGTCTTGTGCATGCACAGGATGTTATCGGGTCTTCCCCTCAGTGCAAGCGAAATTTCTCCCCTTCCACGCCTCCACACGCCCCGCGATCACAACTTTTGGGAAATAATTCTACCCACGCGCCCGAACCGGTTCATCCCAGCCAGCCCCGCGGAAATCCGCCTCTCCGCTCACACCCCCTTCCATCCAACTCAACTCGATAGCCACCCACCTCACCCTCGGCCCGCACCGCCCCGGTGTACCCTGTTCCCGAGGTAGTTCTTCACATGAGTTCTCAGCGTAAACTGAAAGCCGCCCGTGCCAACGGTGCTCTTGCCAAGGGTCGGAAAACTCCCGCCGGCATCGCGCGTTCCGCCAGGAACGCTTACCGCCATGGTCTCCTCGCCTCATCCATCCTCCTCAAAGGCGAAGACACCGAAGATTTCAATAAACTCCACCGTCAGTTCCTCGAGCGCTTCCTCCCCACTGACGGTATCGAAGCCGGTCTCATCGAAGAAATGGTCTCCTCCTGGTGGCGCATCCGCCGCGCCTGGTCCATCGAGCGGGAAATCGTTCAATCCGAGGTCCTCAGTGAGCGCGAACCGAACGTCGCTTCGCGAACCGCCAAAGCCTTCGCGTATCTCTCCCTTTCGCCCGCGCTCAACCTCGTCCACCGTTACGAGGCCCGTCTCCAGCGGAATTTCCAGCGTGCCATGGAAAACCTTCTGCTTCTGCGCGAGGACGCCCGCCTCGAAGCAGCCTGCGCCGAAGAAAGTCAGCCGCCTCAGAACGTCCCGCCGCCACCCAACCCCGTTTCCGAACGGTCTCCCGAGCCGCCCACATCCGCGTCTCCACCTCCCGAGACAAACGGTAACCATATGAACAAAAACGAGTTAACACGACTAGACGTCATTCCGCCGTCCGCTCCGCCCAGCCGCCCCGTGCAGCAGGAACAAAAAATGCGAAACGACGCTAATCCCATTTCCGGACACCCCGCCGAGCCCTCCGGGAACCGCAAACTTCACGAAGTCCCACCACGAGGGAGGCCGAAACCGTCCGGACCCACGCTCGTTTGACCATTCCCGGCCGCCGCCGGGGCGTCAGTCATCGCCCGCCACGCCGGAACCTTGTCAATACGCATCGGACCTGCATATTCCGGCGCCATACGGTCTCATCGCCCCGCGTCCGGCCGCGAAAGCCCCCTCCCGATCGCTGTAGATGCAGGTCAACCCACGCGCCACAAGAGCCGATTGAAGCGCGGACTGCACGGACTCCGGGATACCCCGTCATTTCGTTGGGGCGAGCGGGTTGTTGCTCAATCGCGCGAATGGGAGAATCCGGTTTTCAACGCGTACGTCCGAAATCGCGACAGCATAGGATCGAGGTTCGGCCGCGTCTTCCCTGAACTCCGGAAACGGGGGAGTCTTTATGCCTCTTCTGAAGGAAGCTACTCAGGCCAGGATCGGCCGGACAACCTTTCCGTGTACATCCGTCAACCGCCGCCGAATCCCGTTGTGATAATAGGTCAGCTTCTCGTGGTCGATCCCGAGAAGGTGAAGCGCCGTGGCGTGGAAATCGTATACGGTCACCGGATTCTCCGCGGGCTGATTGCCCAGATCGTCGGATGCTCCGTAGGCGATTCCAGGCTTTACGCCCGCGCCCGCGAGCCAGCAGGAGAAGCAGTTCGCATGATGGTCGCGGCCCTTCTTGCCCGCGCCCTGCGCGACGGGCGTCCGGCCGAATTCCGTTACGCCCATCACCAGCGTGTCCTTGAGCAAGCCCCGCTGGTCAAGATCTTTCAACAGCGCCCCCACCGGTTGATCGTATTCGCGGGCCATTCTGTTGTGATTGCCGGTCAGGTCGCCGTGCGCGTCCCAATCGGCGCCGGATGCGCCGTGGTACACCTGTACGAAGCGAACGCCGCGTTCGATCAGGCGGCGCGCGAGGACGCAACGGCGCGCCATGTGGCTGGTTTCAGGCTGGTCGAATCCGTAGGCTCGCTTGGTCGGTTCCGATTCGCCTTCGACTGTCACCGCATCCGGGACGCTCAGTTGCATCTGCGCGGCGAGTTCATAGCTGCGGACGCGCGCCTCGAGTTCGGATTCGCCCGCATGCCGCTCCGCGTAGGTACGGTTCATCGTGTTTACCCATTGCCGGGCGCGCGATTGATCGAAGGGGCTCGACAGGTCCGGCACGGGATCTCCCGTGCTCTTGAACGCCGTGCCCTGCACGGCTGCGGGAAGAAAGCCGTTCGACCATTGCAGCGTCCCGCCCCACGGGTAGTTGCGGTGGTCCGGCAGCACGACGAACGCCGGAAGGTTCTGGTTCTCGGTGCCCAGTGCATACGTGACCCACGCGCCCATCGCCGGATACCCGGAGAGAATGAAGCCGGTGTTCATTTGCGCCACCGCGGGCATGTGGTTGGCGCTGCGGGATACCATGGAGCGGATGACCGTGAGCTTATCGGCGCACCCCGCAAGGTGCGGTAGCAGGTCGCTGACCCAGAGGCCGCTCTGGCCGCGTTGCTGAAACTTCCATGGACTCGCGTAGAGGTTGCCGGCCTGGCCGAAGAACGTCGGCATGTCGAAGAGTTTGCCGTCGCGCTTGTCGAGTTCGGGCTTGTAGTCGAACGTGTCCATGTGGCTCATGCCGCCGACGCAGAAGATCTGGAGAATCCGCTTGGCCTTGGGCGCGAAGTGGGGTGCGGCGCCGACGAGCGAGGATGCCGCGAGCCAGCCGAAACCGAAGCCGGCATCGAGCAGAAGCTGGCGGCGGGATTTATTCGATGTGCAGGAATTCGCTGGCATTGAAGAGTCCCCAGCAAAGGGCCTCGAGGTTTTGATCCTGTACGAGAGCGCGGCTGGCCGCGAGTTCGTAATCGGCTGGGGCGCGGCCGAGCGCGAGAGCGAAGGCCCGCCCGATTTTTCTGTCGATGCCTTGTCCGTCGACGCCCCGCGTGTCGATCCCCTCGGCTTCGCGCGCGACGCGAGCGGCGAAGGCCTTCGCTAGCCGCACGGGCAGCGGGTTGTTCATCAGGCTAAGCGCCTGAAGCGCCGTGGTGGTCGAGGGCCGCTTCGGCGTCTTCACGGCGGGCACGGGACAATCGAGCGATTCGAGCATCGGATCGCCGCCGGTATTGACGTTCATGCGGTAGACGCTGCGCCTCTGGAGGCTGGGATCGTCGCTATCGAGCGGTTCGTACTTCACATACGAACCGCCGGGCTTCGTGACTTTGAACGGCTGGAAACTGGGGCCGCCTGGTTGGAGATTGAGCCTCCCGGACACTGCAAGCATCGCGTCGCGAACGGCCTCCCCTTCCATGCGCCGGGGCGTGTAACGCCAGAGCAGGCGGTTGCCGGCATCCTTGGCCGCGGCATTCTGGATATAGCCCGAGGATTGCCGGTACGCGGCCGAGAGGGCAATCTTCTTATGCAGGGTCTTGAGACTCCAACCCGACTTGATGAACTCGACCGCGAGCGTATCGAGGAGTTCGGGGTTCGACGGAAGGCCGCCATTCGCGCCCAGATCATTGGGGTTTTCGACGATGCCTGTGCCGAAGTGGTGCGCCCAGATGCGGTTCACAATGACCCGGGAAAAGATCGGGTTGGCCGCGTTCGCGATCCATTCGGCGAGACGGCGGCGCCGTTCGGCGTCGGGCGAATCGGGAGCGAGTTTGAAATCGGCGTCGGGTAACGCCGAGAGTCCGCCGGGGGCGAGCGGTTCGGCCTTGCGATTGACGTCGCCGCGGAGCAGCAGGTGGGTAACCCCTGGATTGCGTGGCACTGCGGCGAACGCCTTTTCGGGCGCGGGGATAGCTTCAAGTTCCCGTCGCAGCCGGTCCCGTTGCTCGAATAGCGCGGCGCTCGCCTCCTGACGCTGCAACTCAGGCGCCGGGCCCGCGGCGAACGACCGGGCGATCTGCTCCTCTGTGAGCGCCGCGCTGTAGAGACGCGCTTCGTCGAGGTCGAGTTCAGGCGTAGCCGTGAATTTCAACACGGCATCGCCTGCCGCGTAGGTCTGCGTTTGACCGTTGGCGCCTGCGTCCGGACGATACGGTTCGCCGTAAGGAGCGCCGTTGCGGTAGAGGCGAATGGCGCCGTTTGAAGAGTAGGTGATGGCGAGATGTATGCGCTCTCCCGCCGGCGCGGTTTCCTTGGTGCCGCCCACGTCCGAAGTGCGGAAGCTGGCGGTGCTGAGATTACGCCATTGCTTGTTCGTGCCGCCCGCGAATTGGATGCCGTCGGAGGCCGCGCCGCGATATCCGCTGCGGTTGTAGATTTGAATGACGTTAACCTGGCCATCAAGCGGCTTACGCACGGTCACCCAGGCTTCAAGCGTCTTTGCGGCAACGTCCGCTGCGAGGGGCGAGGTCACGAGCGATACCGATTTCTCGTCCGGGTTCCCCGCCTGAAATCGGCCTTCGCGGAGTTGCGCTTTCGAGGTTGTCGCGGCGTGAAGAGTGCCGGTCTGGTCGCGGGCGTCGACGTCGAAGGTCCACTGTGCGACGGGTTTTGCGGCAGTCCACATCGTTACGTTTCTGTGAAGCGAAGCGATCTGCTCTTCGAGAGTCTTGATGCGAGCCTTGAGCTCCGCGATCTTTCCGTGATGCGTGAAGTCGAGGGATCGCCCGTCTGGCAACAATTCGGTGGATGCGGGGTCTTCGAAGGGTTGCCAGACGCCGGAGAGCGCCGCCTTGAAGCGATAGTAGTCGCGTTGCGGAATGGGATCGAACTTGTGATCGTGGCAGCGGGCGCAATTGGCGGTCAGGCCGAGGAAAGTCTGCGAAACCGCGCTAACCATTTCCTCGAGTTGATCTTCGCGGACCGCTTCCCGTTCACGTTCGACGGCGGAGGTGAGGCCCACGGCATCGGTGGGACCGAAGACGAGAAGGCCCGTGGCGATGACGGCGTCGCGGGAGTTGGGCTCGAAGACATCGCCGGCGATCTGCTCGCGGGCGAATTGGATGTACGGCTTGTCCTCATTGAGGCTGCGGATGACGTAATCGCGATAGGGCCACGCATGAGCGCGGAGGACATCGCGCTCGAAACCCTCGCTTTCGGTGAAGCGGACAACGTCGAGCCAATGGCGCGCCCACCGCTCCCCATAATACGGCGAGGCGAGCAGCCCATCGACCAGCTTTTCGTAGGCCGTCGGGCTAGTGTCGTTGACGAAGCGCTCGATATCTTCCGGCGCGGGTGGGAGTCCTGTCAGGTCGTATGTGACGCGCCGAATGAGCGTGCGGGGATTCGCCGGTGGAGAGAGCGTGAGGCCGTTGTCGCGCAGTTTGGCGGTGACGAATTCGTCGATTGATTTCGCCGTGTGGCGGAGAGGCTGAAGGGACCACCACTGCCGTATTGTCCAGGGTGTGCCGGCTTCAACCCACTTGGCGAGAAGTTCCTTCTCATCGGCCGGGAGCGGCCCTTCGGGAGGCATCTGGCCGAGTTGGACGCGGCGCAACAGGAAGTTGATGCCGCCCGATTGCCGGCCTCCGCGGAGCGCGGATTCGCGGGAGGTGAGGTCGAGCCCGGAGGTTTTCGCTCTTGCGTCGTGGCAACTGACGCAACGGCGCGCGAGAATGGCCGGCGCGTCGACCGAGAGGTCGCCGGCGCAACAGATGCCGGTGAAAAGGGCGAGGAGGACCCGAATAGACACTCGATAGGTATTATATCCCCGGAGCAGACGGTCGGCGTCGCCGTCGGTGTTCGCGGGTGCACGACATAAAAATCGCTCCAAGCAGTCGGGCATGTTCTGGACCGTGCGCGGCGCCAACGCCATCTTGGCCCTGCGCTGCTGCCACTTCAACCGCCGGCTGCGGTATCCCGAGTTTCGCCGCCAGCACTCGTCTGTTCGCGCGGGCGTCGTCGAGTCAGGCTGCAAGACCATGATCGGTTCTCGCTGCAAGCAGACGGGCATGTTCTGGACCGTGCGCGGCGCCAACACCATCTTGGCCCTGCGCTGCTGCTACTTCAACCGCCGGCTGCGGTATCCCGAGTTTCGCCGCCAGCACCTCGTCTGTTCGCGCGGGCGTCATCGGGTCAGGCTGCAAGACCCTGATCGGTTCTCGCCGCAAGCAGACGGGCATGT
>SXGT01601332.1_pt1 | contig 39061 bp, 31 predicted proteins | sample 3176221 | NCBI WGS metagenome assembly SXGT01 (sample SAMN11356862, study PRJNA531348) | freshwater metagenome | isolation source: freshwater sample F1-120 | place: China: Fuxian Lake, Yuxi | collected 2017-12-25 | reverse complement strand
GTGGTTCCCTACTACAACAAGCCGACGCAGGAAGGCCTTTACCTCCATTTCAAGGCCATCGCCGAAGCCGTCGACCTGCCCTTGGTCCTATACAACGTTCCCGGAAGGACCGTGGCCGATCTGGGCAACGAGACCATCCTGCGCCTGGCGCAGGTGCCTGGTATCGTCGGCATCAAGGATGCGACCGGAAACATCGAGCGCGGGGCTGACCTGCTCAAGCGCGCCCCTGCAGGGTTCAGTGTCTTCAGCGGTGACGATGCGACGGCCATCGCCCTGATGCTCCTGGGCGGCAAGGGGTCGATTTCGGTCACTGCCAACGTCGCACCGCGTCTGATGCAACAGATGTGCGCGGCGGCAATCGCCGGAAATGCGGCCCTGGCGCGGGAACTAAACCAGCGCCTGCTCGGTCTGCATCGCAACCTGTTCCTCGAAGCCAATCCCATTCCGGTCAAGTGGGCCGTGAAGCAGATGGGACTGATCAAGGGCGGGATTCGACTGCCGATGACCCAGTTTTCTTCTGACTGCCATGACCGCCTGCTACTCGCCATGCGCGAGGCAGGCATTGCTGTGTGACCGGGTAGATCCCCTGATGAAAATGCATTTCCTGCGTGTGACCGCTTTGGCTCTGCTGCCCGGCCTGCTGGCCGGCTGCGGCGGCAGCATCCTGCCGGAATCGAAGAAGATCGAATACAAGTCGGCCGGCAAACTACCCCCGCTCGAGATTCCACCGGACCTGACGCAGCAGAGCCGCGACGAGCGTTATACCGTGCCGGACGTAGGCACCGGCAAGGGTACGGCGACCTTTTCCGCCTATTCCAGTGAGCGGGCCGGCCAGGCGCGCACCAGCACGGCCCAGGACCTGCTGCCGCAGGTCGAAAAGATGCGTATCGAACGGTCCGGCACGCAGCGCTGGCTCGTCGTCGCCGGTACTCCGGAAAACCTTTGGCCTGGGGTCAAGGAGTTCTGGCAGGAACTGGGTTTTCTGGTCAATGTGGAGCTTCCCGAAGCCGGCATCATGGAGACCGACTGGGCCGAGAATCGCGCCAAGCTGCCGCAGGACATCCTGCGCGGCACAATCGGCAAGGTTTTCGACAGTCTCTATTCCACGGCCGAGCGGGACAAGTTCCGCACCCGCCTGGAAAAAGGGGCCGAACCCGGGACCATGGAGATCTACATCAGCCATCGCGGCATGTATGAGGTCTATACCAACGAAGGCAGGAGCGACACTCGCTGGCAGCCGCGGCCGGCGGACCCTGAAATCGAGGCCGAAATGCTGCGCCGGCTAATGGTCAGGCTCGGGGTCGAGGAAGTTCGTGCGAAGAACATGGTTGCCGCCGAGCAGCGCCAGGACAAGGCCAAGTTGTCGCGCGCCGCGGACGGCGCCGGTGCCGTGTTGCTCGAAGAAGCCTTCGATCGCGCCTGGCGCCGCGTCGGCCTGGCGCTGGATCGGGTCGGATTCACCGTTGAGGACCGCGACCGTACGCAGGGCCTGTATTTCGTGCGCTACGTTGATCCGGAAATCGACAACAAGAAGAAGGACGACGACAAGGGCATTCTTTCCAAGCTGGCCTTCTGGCGCGGCAGCTCGGCGGACAAGCCTAGCCAGGCGCAGTACCGGATTCATCTCAAGGCCGATGGAGAAACCACTCGCGTCGAGGTGCTGACGCGCGAGGGTGGGATTGATCGTTCCGATACTTCGAGACGGATTCTCAGCCTGCTGCACGAACAGTTGAAATAGGCGGAAGGTGCGTTTCGCCTCGCTCGGCAGCGGTAGCCGGGGCAATTCACTACTGGTTGAAGTCGGCCGTTCCCGGGTATTGATCGACGCCGGGTTTGGGCCCAGGGAAACCCAGAGGCGACTGGCGCGCCTGGGTGTCGAGCCCCATGGCATCGACGCCATTCTGATCACCCACGAGCATGCCGACCACATTGGCGGCGCACGGGCCTGCGCCAATCGCTTCGCATGGCGAGTACAGGCAACCGCCGGAACGCTGGCCGTTGCGCACGCCGGCCAGGCAGAAGCCGGATTCGAAATCATTGATAGCCACAGGGCGTTCTCCTTGGGCGATGTCCTGGTCGAACCGTTTCCCGTGCCCCACGACGCGCGCGAGCCCGTGCAGTTCGTCCTTGGCGACGGCGCCAAGCGCTTGGGCGTGTTGACGGATGCCGGTCATGTCACCCAACACATGGTCGCCATGCTGGATGGTTGCGATGCCATCGTGCTTGAGTGCAACCACGATCTCGACTTGCTGGCGACGGGAAGCTACCCGCAGGGACTGAAACGAAGAATCGCCGGCCTGCACGGGCATCTAGACAATCACGCTGCTGGCGGCCTGCTTTCACGGATCGACAGGACGCGCTTGCGCCATGTGATTGCGGCACACCTTTCGGAGCAGAACAACACCCCGGACCTTGCCCGAACTGCGCTGTGCCGCCCACTTGGCTGCGAAGCGCAGTGGGTTGGCGTGGCGACGCAGGACGACGGATTCGACTGGCGGGAAATCTAGGTCGCCTTGGCGCAAGCGCCAAGAAAAAAAGCCAGCCCGACGGCTGGCTTTTTCTGCCCGAAGGCGGACAAAATATTACTTCTTCGCAGGCGCGGCGGGAGCAGCCGGGGCGGCAGCGGCAGCCGCCGGGGCGGCAGCGGCAGCAGGAGCAGCGGCAGCCGGCGCAGCGGCGGGAGCGCCAGCCATGCCAGCCATGCCCATGCCGGACATGCCGGACATGCCAGCCATGCCAGCTTGCGCGTCAGCGGGCTTGGGGGCCTCGGCGGCGGGCTTCGGCGCTTCGACCTTGGGCGGCTCGGCGGGCTTCGCGGGTTCTTTGCTGCAAGCAGCCAGAGCAACGGCCAGGAGGGTGGCAACGAGGAGCGAGTTCTTCATGGAGATTCCTTTATTGATAGAGGAGCTACGGGGTATGACAAAAAATGTTTAGCCGGGTGCGACCCGACAACAGGCGATTATATCCGATTCTTTACACCCTGCCCATGCCATTTGACTCGTATTCCCCTGTCGGCCGGGGGTGACTCACAGGCCGGTAGTGTTCGCGCTGAGGCAGGGCAGGGACTGTTCCCAGAGATCCTCGAAGCGCTGGCTCCAGGGGTGAACGGCGGCTGGATCGTCGAGGTGCAGGGCGCAACGAGGCTGGTCGAACTGGAAGCGGCGTACCGCATGCACGCCATCGGCCAGGATATGGCTATCCGCGAGTTGTCGCAGGTTGTCCGGGGTCTGGCGGATTTCGATCAGGTGAGAAAAATGAGCAAATAACTGCATCAGCCGGGGCGCCTGCGCACGTAGGTATTCCGGCTCGTGCAGCACGATGCGGATGCGACGCAAGCCTGGCGCGGCGAGAAAGGCGGTCAGGAGGTCGATGGATGACTTTTCATCGAGTCGTGGTGCGACGAGGTCACGATCGAATATCAGCAACTCGCGCTCGGCGCGAACAATGATCGAAGCGCAGGCTTGCCGATAGTCGGCCTCGCTGGTGATCAGGGTATAGGCAGGTTCCATGGTCGAAGGGAAGCTGGGGATTCAGGGGTGATTATAATCGCCCCCTTTTTTCCGCGATCGAGGGGCGAGATGCCGACTGCGACGATTGAATCGCTGGACCATGAAGGACGCGGCGTCGCCCACGTCGACGGCAAGGCGATATTCATTGAGGGGGCCTTGCCGGGCGAACTAGTCGACTACGCGAGCTACCGACGCAAGCCCAAGTATGAGAACGCCAGCACGGTCAGGGTGATTCGGGCATCGAGCCAGCGCGTAGCTCCCGCCTGCCCGCATTTCGGCACCTGTGGCGGCTGTTCGATGCAGCACCTCGATGCTTCGGGACAGACGGCGGCCAAGCAGCGTGTGCTCGAAGATGCCCTCTGGCACATCGGTCGCCTCAAGGCCGAGCAGCTCTTTCCGCCCATAGCTGGCGTGCCTTGGGCTTACCGTTTGCGGGCGCGGCTCTCGGTGCGTACGGTTCTCAGCAAGGGTGGTGCCCTGGTCGGCTTTCGCGAACGCCACAGCAGCTTTGTTGCGGTGATGGATTCCTGCCCGATCCTTCCGCCGCACGTCTCCGCCCTGATCCAACCGCTGAAACGCTTAGCCGAGTCCCTGTCGCGGCCGGACCGTCTGCCGCAGATCGAGGTCGCCGTTGGCGGTCGAGTCACGGTCCTGATCTTGCGCCATCTGGAGGCCCTGACTGCGGATGACGAGGATCACCTGCGAAAGTTTGCCGACCGATACCAGATCGTCTGGTATCTGCAGGCCGCGGGCCTGGATTCGGTGCGCCTGTTCCATCCACCGGACGCGCCGCCGCTGAGCTATACGCTGCCTGATTTCGGCGTTGAACTTGAGTTTCATCCGACCGAGTTTACCCAGGTCAACCACGCGGTGAATCGCGTTCTTGTGCGGCGCGCGATGGCCTTGCTGCAACCGCTTGCCGGCGAGCGCATCGGCGACCTGTTTTGCGGCCTGGGTAATTTCTCGTTGCCGATCGCAAGCCTGGGGGCGCGTGTCGTCGGTATCGAAGGCAGCGCCGCGCTGGTGGCGCGGGCACGGCTGAACGCCGAGCGCAATGGCCTGGCAGGCCGCTGCGAATTCGAAGTGGCAAACCTCTTTGATGACACGGGGGAAAGTCTTGCGGCGCTTGGCACCTTCGACAAGTTGCTGATCGATCCGCCACGCGAAGGGGCGGTTGCGGTGGTGAAGGCGCTACCGACGACCGGCGCGCCGCAGCGCATCGTCTACGTTTCGTGCAGCCCGGCGACGCTGGCCCGCGACGCGGCGATACTGGTGCATGAGAAGGGATATCGGATGGCGGGCGCCGGCATGGTCAACATGTTTCCCCATACCTCGCATCTCGAGTCGATTGCGCTCTTCGAGAGGACGTAGCTGAAAGAGAAACGGCGACCGAAGTCGCCGTTCTTCATGGCGCCGTCGGCACCACGATCGCCCTGCCTCAGTCGCGGTCGCCGGTAAATGCCATCAGCAGATGCAGCAGGCTAACGAAGACGTTGTAGATATCAAGGTAAACCGCCAGCGTCGCCGTGATGTAGTTGTCCTCGCCGCCATGCACGATGCGGTTGATATCGTAGAGGATATAGGCGGAAAAGATCACCACGGCGATTGCCGAGATGGCCAGCGCCAGAGCGGGGATCTGGAAGAAGATGTTTGCCACAATCGCCACCAGTAGCAGGATCACGCCCGCGAACAGGAACTTGCCCATATTCGAGAAGTCCCGCTTGGTGGTCGCCGCCACGCCCGCCAGTGCGAAAAAGATCGCGCCGGTGCCGCCGGCCGCCATCGCGATCAGTGTGCCGCCGTTGGCGAAGCCAAGGGCGACTTGCAGTATGCGCGAGAGCATCAGCCCCATGAAGAAGGTGAAACCAAGCAGCAGGGCCACGCCCATGCCGCTGTTCTTGGTGCGCTCGATGCCCCACATGAAGCCCCAGGCGACGCCGAGGAACAGCATGAAGGCAATGAAGGGACTGCCGGCGAGGAAGGAGAACTTGAGCTGGATGCCGACCAGTGCCCCGGCAACCGTAGGCGCCATCGAAAGGGCAAGCAGGGCGTAGGTGTTGCGCAGGACTCGCTGCTGTTGCGTGGCGATATCCTGCGTTGCGGTTTGCGAATAGGTCTGAATGTTTTCCATGGCTTGGCAAGCTCTCCTTGAGAAGGGTACGCGGCTTTCGACCGGGTCGCGGTCGCGGAGTTCCATACTGGACTGGCGAACCGATTATACGGATGTCTGCCACGTCCTTGAAGTACCTTGGTCGGGGGCGGTGCGCCCCGGATGCCTTGCGTTATTGCGGCTGCCGGGTGATCAGTCTATGCTGACGCCTCCATCGGACAGGAGTGGCCGTGGCTTCGCTCGATCGCATTCGCACCGACGGTTTCCGTCGCTGGTATGAAAGGCAACTGATCGAGTGCCACGCCTGGCTTGTCAGCTGGTTCCTCGGCCTGATCGTCCTGGTCAGTGGCATCGAGTTGGCCGGTGCCGGCAGCAGTTCGCGCTTCGGCGGCGTATTGCTCCTGATCGGCGGGTTGGCCGTCACGCTGTTCAGCTGGTCGCGGTATCGCCTGCTGCTCGAGATCGCGGAGCGCCTCGGCGAGCAGGCGGTCTGCCCGAAATGCAACGCGTACGGCAAGTTCTCGACCATGGCCGCGGGCCCAAATCCGCTACCGGACGGTGGCGATCCGGCACTCGAGAACCATGGTGGCGGCATCTGGTTGCGGGTAAAATGTAAGAAATGTGGTGATGAATGGATGCTGCGGTGATTACTTCATGGACATGGAACCGGCCAAACATATGGAAGCCAAGGCAAGCCAAAGCCGGTCGCGCCAGCGTCAATTGATCGCGGCCTGCGCACTCTATGTCGGCTCGCACGTGACGGTTTGCGCCGAAGTGGCGGCGGTGGCTGACGGAGGGTCCCGGTTCGTGTCCGAAGCCGATATGCGGGTTTCCGCCGAACGTCACACCCATCCGATGCCGCTCCGTGCTTCGTCGGCGCTAGACTTCCAGCGCCAGGTTGGCGGCGTGTCGGCCGCTGCGCCGATCGCCACTCGTTCGGCCAGGTCGACTTCGATCCCGCCTGGCTTGCGCCTCGCCCCGGCGTTGGCAATCCGGGCAACAGCCGCAGGCTCCGCGAGCAAGCTGGTGCTTCCCGCAGGCGAACTGAGTTGCACGGGAATTATTCGCGCCACGGCGGTGCAGATTCGCGACGGTGCGTTTTATCTCGTGGGCGGTTATTCCGACCACGATGGAATGGCGCAGATTGCCGGCGATGACGCCGTGTGGCATTGATCGCCAAGAAGGCTGGAACTGCACTTGGAAAATCCGGTTCGTTCGGTCTACCGCCTGATCCGCGCGGTCGCGAATTTCTTTCTGCGGGATCCGCAACTGTTCCTGAAATACATCGCGGTCGGCGGAGCCAGCGCGGCGATCGAGTTTTCGCTGTTTACTCTGTTCTATGTCATGCTGGCGTGGCCGCTCCTGGTGGCGAATTCCTGTGCCCTTGTCATTACGCTGTTCTTCCATTTCAACATGCAAAAGCGCTGGACGTTCCGCGATAGCCAGTCTATGGGGCGCCAGCTTCCGCGTTATTTGCTGATGGTCTCGCTCGCCGCGGTGATGAACAATGGATTGATGTACCTGTTCGTCGTGGTGCTGGGCATTGCCGCCTTGTTGGCGAAAATTCTGCAGATCGGACTGGTCTTCGGATTCACTTTCAGCTTCAGCCGGCTGGTCGTGTTTTCGAGTCAGGCACGGTGACTTGTACCCTACCCGGGTGTCTTCGTGCTCAGGCTGGGGCGGCTGTGCCGGGAGTTCTGCGGGAGTCGAGCTTGCGAACGATCAGGAACATCTCCCTTGGTTGCCGGAACGTGACGTTCCTGTTTCCGATTCCCAGCAACGAAACGGCGGCTTGGGAAATCTTGCCGCCCGCGGGATAGCGGGTGATGGATTTTGCTATTGCGTCGCACGACAACACGTACGGATAGTAGGAACTTGAAGTCAGGGCATATCCTTGCTCACGGAAGAGGCGTTCGATCGATCGTCGCGTAAAGTACTGAATATGCTGTCAATGTATATGTCACGATCGTTCCCCGAGCATCTTCGAAAACAGGGAATCAAAATCATCTGTCCACAAGCAGACAAGCCCGCCGGAATTGCTGAGTCGACTCAAATTCTTGAGTTTTTGTACCGGATATTCGAAATGTTTGATGACGCCCCAAAGCGTGATCACGTCATAGGTAACTTCTGGCTGGAACTTGACAAGTTGCTTTCGATGGATTCTCAGTCCACTACGCTGGGCCGCGTCTGCCGCCCACGTTGAAAGTGACCTGCCCCTCGACGGGAAAAGTCTCCTTTGCAACGTTCAGGAAATCTCCCGTGGAACAGCCGATGTCAAGCAGGCGCCCCGAGCCCTTGAATTCAGATATCTTTTTGACCACAAGCACCGCGGTTGCAGTTCGCTGTGTCTGGTTCTTGAGGCAAGCGGAATCCTCGACGTCGACGTAGTTGCGGAACATGTCCGGATGTCGCGGAGTGCAGTAGCCATGAGAACATTCCCTGCAGCGCACGACGCGGCAGTGCGCGCAATTTCGGGGGCCAAAGTCGTATCCGAATTCCGGCAAGGTCGCCCCGGGCGTATCTGGATAGACCTCTGCAAAATTGTTGGAGCCGCACACAGGGCAGTCGAATTCTACGGTAGCGCTATTCATGCCGCCGTTGCCTCAGACTCGAAATCGATTGAAAGTGGTCTGCGTTCGAGTCTTGGAATGCCGCCATCAATATTTCGCTTCTACGCATCGGTGAATCGCTTGCGCCAAGTTCTACTGCCCCCTCGAGAACACGAACAGCGGGTAGTTCTCCCAGTCCATCGTCGTCTCGCGTGAAGCAGGGGCATTGAGCAACTGCGCGTTCGAGGCATAGCTTGACAGCGCTGCTCCGGCCTGAGCCGCCCAGTAGGCCGTGTAGTTCCCGGACGACCAACCGTATTGCGGATGCGGTGCAGGTGGCAGTTGGCTGCGTAGCATTTGCGGGCTCAGGCGTGCAAAGTTTCCGATTACGAATACCCGGTGGCCAGACTGTAGCGTCCGCGTAATCTGCTCCAGTTCGCGCGATACGCCTTGCCCATCCATCATTCGTGCTTTCAGGATATCCATGCGGTGCACCGAATGCCGTCCCATGTCCGGAATGGTCATCCACGGTTTGTTGCCCTTGTAGAGATGGTTAAAAGTAAGGCCTACATACCACTCGGTGATAATGACCAGGTCTTGCGGGCCGCCTTCGCGTTCTATGGCGGCGATCAGGTCAGGCATGTTGGATGCGCGGCGCTTCAATTCGGCGGGTGCATTGGCCGCCGCCGGCATGCCGATCACCAATGCGAGTGCCGGGAGGATTATCCGAATCGCCCGGGGCGGTTCAGGCAACGCGGCGATTCCCGCCTCGATGACGGCGGCAAGGACCAGCATCAATCCGAGCAGGTACCAGGGTCGAACGGCATAGTCGCTCCAGATCATGAACATGGTATAGATAAGCATCAGCATGGGAATGACCATGAGCACGAACAACGAACGTGTCATCGCATCGCTGCGCGCCGTTGATGCCGGTTGTTCAATGGCAATAAAGAGCGACAGCAATGCAATCGTCAGGCCGACCAGAATAGCTGCGAGCCAGATCCATTTCTGCCAATCGCCGTAGCCGTTGGACACCGTTTCGCCAAACACACCAAGGATGTCGTGCACGGAGATCGACCATGGGAACACGACCATCATTGATTTGGCGAAACTGACGCTCGGCAGATAAATCGCAGTGGTGATAGCCGTGGTGGCGCAAACGGCGACGATGCATGCTGCGCTTCGCCAGCGCCGATTGATCGCCGTAGCGAGAATGGCGGCACTGCCAATGCCCAGTAACAACAGCGAGTTCTGGTAGGTGGAATGAGTCGCGGCGAGACAGGCGATGGCGGCAAAGGCGATATTCTTTTTCGAACTGTCGAATAGCAGCGACCAGACGGTTCCCAGCATCAGTGCGGCGGTGATGAGCCCCAGTCCGTAGGCGCGGTTGGCGTCTCCATAGCGGATCAAAGCGGCAGATATCGCCACCATCGCCAGAATCAGGAGGGGCGGACCGGCGTGCATGCGGCGCCCCAGCCACCAGACCGCCCCAAGCCCGCCAAGTCCGAGGCAGAGGCCCAACGCACGCAGGCTCGCTGCCGCATCGCCGAAAACTCCAGTCCAAACACGCAGCAAAGCAAAGTATAGAAATGGGAAGGAGTCGTATCGCATTGCGTCCCAGGTGGCTGACCAGGTCGGCGACGACGCAACCGCAATGGAATTGACCTCGTCGCGCCAGGGATCGCCGACGTTGGCCCAGAGCACCACATGCAACACGATGGCCCCAAGAGTCAGCAAGGCGGCAATTCCGTATTCCGGGCGGGTGAGCGATGTGGAGAACTTTGCTTTCATGTGGAGATGAATACCCGGATGATTGAGGACTCGGCGCAGCACGCGCCACGGCCTGTTCCTGTCGCTGCCGATGTCCGGTCGAGCGCCACGAGTCTCTCGCCAAAACAATTCTTGCCCATGAAAATACGGGAATCGGGCTGCATACCGAGCGATATTATCATTTCGAGGCTCGTGACCGCAGCGTCGACACGGTCTCTTGCGATGCCGGCAGAATTGTTTGTTCTGGATGGCTTTCTTGCATTGCCGAGCCTTCGAAAATAGGGGATGATCCGTCGCAAACCAGCTTCGGCATCCATCGGCATGACTCACCCAAACGTTCATCGGACATGATCAAGCTATCGATTGTTCTACCGGCATTCCGAGAGAAGGAGAATCTCGAGGTTCTCATTCCGCAGATCGCGAAGGAGTTCGAAGATACGCCATTCGAAATCATCGTCGTCGATGACAACTCGGGTGACGGAACACGGGAACTGATTCAGGAACTGCAGTCGCGCGATCCCCGCGTGGTTTTGCTTGAGCGGCCAAGCCTGCTGGGGATTGGCTCAGCGCTGCGCGATGGCTTCAATCTTGCACGGGGAGAGTTTATTTTGTCCTCGGATGCCGACCTGTCTTTCTCGACATCCGACATGCGGTCGCTTTTCGAGAAGATACAGGCGGGGTACGACTTGGTTCTTGGATACCGGACGCCTCCCGCGGATCGCAATTCAGCTAGCTTTGATGCGTCCCTCAAGGGAAGAATTGAAAACGATCTTATCAGCCCGATGTCCAACTTCGTGATCGGCATCGTCAGTGGCCTTGGCCTCAAGAACTACAACACCAACTTTCGCATTCTGAAATCAGACTTGTGGAAAAGCATCAAGACCGTCGAAGACCGCCAGTTCTTTTTGTTGGAAACAATCTACCGGGCGAAACAGCGGGGAGCTCGGATTGAGGAAATCCCTGTCGTTTTTTCTATGCGACGCATCGGCGATTCAAAGGTTAGCTTCTTGAGACAGGCCCCAGGATACTTGATCAAACTGCTTCGGATAGTTTGTTCTTGATCGATTGACAGGCGCTTGCGCCTGAATATACTTTGTCGAAATGAAGATTGAACTGCTGCCTCCTACCTGCAACCTTGAGACCGTGCGCGATGGCCGGGGCGGGATATTCACATGGCTCCCGAAGGATCCGATCGTCGAGTTCAACATCCTGTATTTTCTCCCGGGTAAAACCCGCGGGCATCACTATCATCCTGAATTCAATGAGTATTTCCTGGTAGTAGAGGGTTCGGGGGTAATGGTGCAGCGGGCGAATGGCGATGAGCCAGAAGAACTCGTTCATATGAGTCGCGGCGATTGCGTGCGAACACCTATAGGCATTTCGCACACGTTTTATGCGATCACGCCGGTTACGGCAGTCGCGCTGCTCTCAAAGCGATGGGATGATTGCGCGAAGCCGATCGTTCGTGTCGACATGCTGAAGGGCGAAGATCCCGGCAAGAACTAGGATGCTCACAGTTGGCATCGTCGGGGCGGGTGGATATCTTGGATCGGCGTTGCTTGCCGCGTGCGGGAAATCAACCGATCATGCAGTCGTTGCCGTCACGCGAGAGAACTACGACCAAAAAAAACGGGACGAGTACGACGTCCTGATCAACTGCGCCATGCCTTCTGCCAGATTCTGGGCAAAGAACAACCCGCAGAAGGATTTTGTCGAGACAGTGCAAAAAACCGCAGACCTGGTTTATGGATGGAATTACAAGAAGTTCGTCCAGGTCAGCACCGTATCCGCCCGCTGCCAACTGGATACGGTGTATGGTCGTAACAAGGCTGCGGCTGAAGCCTTGTGTGCATCGGGCCACCTGATCGTCAGACTGGGTGCGATATACGATCAGGACATGCGAAAAGGCGTTCTGATCGACATGATCCGGGGGAATACTGTGTTTGTCGGCGGCGAGAGCCGCTACTGCTTTGCCGACCGGGGATTCGTCGCCCACTGGATTTCGTCAAATTTGGGACGTTCCGGTATTGTCGAAGTCGGCGGTCGAAACGCAATTTCCCTGAACGCCATCGCTGAGCATATCCGATCGGCTTCGACATTCGAGGGCGCGCTCGACCATCAGGAAGTCGCAACAAATGATCCGGATTATCCCGAGGCCAGCGAGGTGCTGACATTCCTGGATAACTGGAAGCGAGATTCTCCGGAGAACTGAAATGCAAAGCCAGTCAGGGCGGGTTACGGCAACAAGGATCGATCGATGTCGTGTGTGCGGAAATACGGAGCTCATCCCGTGTATCGATATTGGCGACCAGTATCTGTCTTCGGTCTTCCCGACCGATCTCGAGTATCGCAAGGATGTCGAGCGCTATCCGCTTGATATGGTTTTGTGCCGCAAGAAGGAAGACGGGTCGTCGTGCGGCCTGCTGCAATTGGGGCATCGTCTTGATTTGCGTTCGATGTATGACGCCTATCCGTACACCAGTTCGACGAACTCTTCGATGGCGAAGATTCTTCAGGACGTGGCCGATAGCGGTCGGGCGCTGAACAACCTCGAACCGGGCGATGTGGTTCTCGACATCGGAGGCAACGACGGTACTCTGCTGTCGTTTTTCAAGGACATCCCGGGCACGCTGATCAGCATCGATCCGGCACAGAACATCAAGCCTCTGTTCACGGCGCCGAACTACACCGCCGTGCGTGATTTCTTTTCGGAAAGCTCGTACGCCTCGATCTCCAGCAAAAAGGCCAAGCTGATCTTCAGCATCGCGATGTTTTACCATCTTGACGATCCCATGAAACTTGTGCGCGACGTCGCAGCTTGCCTGGCTGACGATGGGGCCTGGGTCATTCAGATGGCCTATTTGCCCGCGATGCTGAGGACGAACATGTACGACAACATCGTCCATGAGCACGCGGGATACTACGCCACGCATCACATGGCGTGGATCATGGAACAGGCGGGGCTGGAGGTGTTCGATGTCATGGAGAATGATGTCTATGGCGGAAGCTTCCGTGTATTCGTGAAAAAGCGGGGCGCCAAGTGCTTCCCGACAACCCAGCGCTATCTGGACAACCTGTCAAAGGAGTTGAAGGAAGGACTGTTCGATCCGCTGGCATACCAGGACTTCATGAGAAGAATCGAAAAAACCCGTGACGATCTGCGTACGCTGCTCAAGAACCTCAAGCAGGAAGGGAAGACAGTCTGGATCTACGGCGCGTCGACCAAGGGGAATACCATTCTTCAGTACTGCGGGCTTGGGAGCGCAGAGATCGCCGCCGCGGCGGATTCGAACCCGTTCAAACACGGCAAGTACATCATCGGAGCTGACATTCCGATAACAGATGAAGTCGAAATGCGCAGCGCCAAGCCGGACTATCTGCTCGCACTGCCCTATAGCTTTATCGATGGTTTCCTCAAGAGGGAATCGGCTTTGGTCAGCGGCGGAACCCGGTTCATCGTGCCGCTCCCCGAGGTCAGGATTCTCTGATCCTTTCGGCAGCGAACAGCCGGGTTCGATACTTCAGAGGATTGCCGCCCCCCCGCGTGCCCCTTTTATCCAGTCCTGAAAGTAGCTGAGAAACTGGGGGTGCTGCTCTTTGATGATTCCTGGCGGTATATCGCTGTACCACCGAACAATTTCAGATTCCTTGACTTTCCCAACCGCTTTGCATGCCATGACCAGCGAGATATTATGACCATAGGGGTGTTCGCCCTTCAGCCAGGTGTGCGAAGCGATGAGGCGAAGATCGGAAACAGCCTCGGCCACCTTTTCCTTTCTGACATGCCGGTCGCAGGCTGCCTGAAACGTTTCGTTGATCCGCATGAATCCGCCGGGGATGTGCCAGCCGGTGAAGTCATCGTTCCGATAGGTCAAGACGAATCGTCCGTGGTCATCGTGAATCAGCACTTCAACCGCCGGCCAGGGAACGATCTTGTGAAAGGCACGGAAGGCCAGATCCGGAAGGAACGCATTGTCGTCGTCAGCGATCCTGATCAGGAGCTGCTTGAGCAGTTCCTGTTCCTCGTCGGAGAGAGTCGTCACCATGGTACTTGCCCTGTTGTCATCTGCCACTGAAACACCATGCGCATTCTATCTCCGTCATTGATGAGCCGGCTGCGGTGTCGCATTGAATGGAGCATGTGCCCGTGAAGCGGGCACTGATCACCGGCGTTGCCGGGCAGGACGGGAGCTACCTTGCAGAGCTGCTAGTCAAGAAAAGATATCAGGTCGTCGGGGTGAGCAGAAGCGGTTCGGATCTGGCGCGTGTTCCGCAGGAAGTTCGCTGCTTTCAGGGGGATCTCGCTGATCCTGCAATGATTCGAGACCTTGTCAGCGAGACTCGTCCGGACGAGGTCTACCACCTGGCAGGCGTAACTGACCTCAAGACTGCATTTTCGGATCCGGCCGCAACGATGCGGATCAACTACGAGAGCGTCGGTGTTTTGCTGGATGCCTGTGTCCGGGCCAATCCGGACGTTCGTTTTCTTCAGGCATCCTCCAGCGAAGTCTTCCTGCCGTCGCCGCAGCCGTTGAGCGAGTGTTCGCCCAGGGACTGGGGAACGAGCAATCCGTATGCCGCGGCCAAGATGCTGGCGGATCGCGATTTCGTTGCCGAGTACCGAAACAATAGGGCCGGATTTGCCTGCTCGGCTTTCCTTTTCAATCACGAATCCCCGCGGCGATCGGAGAAGTCGGCGCTGCGGAAGATCACCCGTACGCTGGCCGGCATCCGTTGCGGCATGAATGCACCGCTTGTCATGGGCAATATCGAACTGTCCCGTGACTGGGGCTACGCGAGTGAGTATGTAGACGCGATGTGGAGGATGCTGCAAATCGACAGCCCCAATGACTTAGTGATTGCATCGGGCGTATTGAGCCGGGTCAGGGATGCGATCGATATTGCCGCCAAGGCGCTCGAGATCGATCTTGACTGGCGTGGCGAGGGGGCCGATGCAGTCGCCCGTGACAGGAGCGGAAGGCTGTTGGTGACGATTTCATCGGAGCTATACAAGCCAGCCGAAACCTGGCCAAAAGTCGGTGACATCGGCGAGGCGAAGCGCCTGATCGGCTGGCGCCCGACGACAGATTTCAAGTCGCTGGTCGAGATGATGGCCTTGGAAGACTATCGCGAAGTCCTGAAACAACTGGAGGCATGAGCTTCCCGGCCAGGCTAGCCTTGCAGTCGTCGACCGTCCCGTGAAAAGATGCGCGGTGACACGAGGCCCGTTCTGGCCAATGCGAACGCCAGGCTCACGCCGAGCACCCCGATACCGTAGATTACGGAACGCCTGAAGTTTATGCTCGAGGCTTCCTCCATGTAGCGCGTCGGACAACTGATTTCGCCGATGGCGAAGCCCTGCCACAGCGCCTGCGCCAGCATCTGGTTGTCGAAAATGAAATCGTCCGAGTTCTCCTCGAGCGGCAGGGTTCGCAAGACCTCGGCGCTGAACGCCCGGAAGCCCGTGTGATATTCCGACAGCTTGGCGCCGCAGAGCAGGTTCTGCGCCAGTGTCAGGAAACGATTGGCGATGTACTTGTAAAGTGGCATGCCTCCCTTCAACGCGTCGTTGCCGAGAATGCGCGAGCCCAGCGCGATGTCGTAGTGCCCGGAGGCGACCAGGGATGCCATGGCAGGAACCAGTTTCGGCGAATACTGGTAGTCCGGGTGCACCATCACGACGATGTCGGCGCCGAGCCGCAGCGCTTCCCGATAGCAGGTCTTCTGGTTGGCACCGTAGCCCATGTTTTTTTCGTGGACAAATGTTCTGATACCGAGGCGGCGCGCCAGATCGACCGTGCTGTCATACGAGCCGTCGTCGACCAGAACCATCTCATCGACGTATTGGCGCGGTATGTCCGCCAGAGTCTGCGCCAGTGTCCTTTCGGCATTGTAGGCAGGGAACACGACCACGATGCGTTTGCCGTCAATCATTCGGTTTTCAGTCCTTTTTGCAGGTTCAGCGCTGCCGGATTTCCCGGACTGAGGCGCAGGGCTTCGGCCACATGCTGCGCTGCCTCGGCAGAGCGGCCGCGGACGATCAGCAGATTCGCAAGCCGCAGGTGGTTGACGACGTTGCCCGGATTGAGCGCCAGTGACTTGCGGTAGCTGCCGATCGCATCATCTGTGCGGCCCTGCAGCTCAAGGGCCACGGCGAGATTGAAGTAGGCCTCGGGATACTCCGGTCGCAGGCGGATGGCTTCCTGGTAGTGGCGAACTGCCCGCTCGCGATCGCCGGTCATCAGCAGGGAAAAGCCCAGCTGGTTGTGCGCGCCGGCATATGCTGGATCGAGCCGGATCGCATCTTCGAAGGCCGCGATCGCCTGCACATGCTGCCCGCCATCCCTGAGGGCGCGCCCGAGATTGAAGCGTGCCAGGGGATCATTCGGAAGCAGTTCGGCGGCTCGACGATAATTTTCTGCGGCTCTGGCCGGATCGCCGGCGGCGAGTTCGATATTTCCCAGCACGATCACGTTGTTGGCAATGCTACCGACGGTACGTGCCAGCCCGTGGTTCCTTCCCAGATCGAGGGATTCCTGGACATGCTTGCGCGCCAGTTCGAGCTTCCCCTGTTTCGCATACTGGTCTGCCAGCATGGTATGGGCATGGAAGTTTTCCGGCGCATGGGATAGCGCGTGCCGGTAAAGGTCGAACGAGCTGCGCCACTTGGCGGCATATCCGTGGGCTGCGGTGGCCAGCAGTCCCGCGGCAACCAATCCGAAAGCGACGATTGCAAGTCGCCATCGCGGCGATTGCTGCAAATCCGGAACCGCCCAGGCCGCGCAGATGAATACGCCGATCAGGGGAATGTAAGTGTAGCGGTCGGCCATTGCCTGGCCACCCACCTGGACCACGCCGATCACCGGAACCAGGGTTCCCAGGTACCACAGCCAGCCGACAAGGAACTCAGGCCGGCGCTCGCGCAAGCGCCATGCCGCCGTGCTTATCGCGGTGAGCAGAACGACGGCGGCAACCAGCATGTACGCGTTCCACGCCTCGCGAAACGGATAGAAATAGGACAGGTCGGCGGGATACAGCATCTTGCCAAGGTAGGCTGCATAGGAGATCAGGGCGTTTGCCAGCCTGTCGGCCAAGGTGACCAGTTCGGACTTGGCGGTGGCCGCGCGCTGCGCCAGCATGGTGATTGCCGAGGCCGCGACCACCAGCGCGAACCAGGGCAGCTTTTCGAGCAGCAGCCAGCGCAGCGATTCCGTTGCTGCCGGAGAGGCGCCCGCCGGCGCACCAAGTCGTCGCAGCGGCCAAAAATCCAGCAGCAGCAATACGCAGGGCAGCGTCACGAGCATGGGCTTGGCCATCAGGCCGAGTGCCAGACACGCGGTCGTCGCCAGATACCTTGTCGTAGTGGGGTAGCGCACATAGCCAAGGTAGGCATGCATCGTCAGCAGCCAGAAAGCGGTGGACAGCAAGTCCTTGCGTTCGGAGATCCAGGCCACGGATTCCACGTGCAGCGGATGGATTGCGAACAGGGCCGCGACGGCAGCGGCGCGCCAGCGCTGACCGGTTGCGCGCACCAGGAAGGCATAGAGCAGAAGGGTGTTGGCGCCATGCAGCAGGACGTTTGTGGCATGGTGACCGCGCGGATCGATTCCGAACAGGCTGACGTCAAGCATGTGCGACAACCAGGTAAGCGGATGCCAGTTGGCGGCATGGAAGGCGGTGAAGGCCCAGACCAGATTCGCCAGCGTCAGTCCCTGACGAACCGCTGCATTGTCCGTGACGTATTCCGGGTCGTCCCAGCTGACAAATCCGAACGACAGCACCTGATGGTAGATCGCGGCAACCAGCAGCAACAGGCCGGCAGAGAACCAGAAATCTCGCTGCTGGACGCGATCCGGCAGCGTCACGGAGGCATTCCCGGCCCAGTTGAGGACTCCGGCAAGCCATGCGCGTTCGGCTGTCGGTGCATGGAACACCCGTCGTCGCCGTACCGCCAGCGCCGACTTTCAAGCGCTGCCGCCCATTGCAATCGACCGCTTCCCAAAGCGGCAACCCCTAGCGCCCGGTAGCCGGCGCTGCGGCATGATCGACTGCGGTGGTTGCCCGCTGTATTCAACTGGGCAAGCTGCGGCATGAATGCAAGCTAGCCATGCAGAAGGATTTCGCGCGGCGTCGATTCGAGAATGGATTGCCTGATGGCTTCATGCAGCCCGCTGTCCAGGATGTCGAGCGGATTGAAGTCGTCGGTAAGGACCAGGCCGCCTTCGATCCGCGGCAGCATCCTGCCCTGACGCATCCCCAGCGCGACGAAGGGTTGCGCCATTGGATGGACGTCGGCCAGGGTGGTCACGAGTGCCTGGCCGACCGGGCGGTCGGATGCCACCAGCACCAGGTTGCCGCCCTTCGAATTGGTGCCGGCGAGGTCAAAAAGCGGAAACGCAGCGACTTCCAGGAACTGCGTCTGCATGGTGGCAACGATAGCCGGGGAAAGTAGCGGGGCTGCCCGTGCATCGGCGATGACGTTGATTGCCATGATGCCGTCCGGGGTCAGTCGTGCCTTGACCTGGGCGAGGGCTTCGCGGGTCAGCAGATGACTCGGCGTCGAGTCGCCGGAGAACGCATCCATGATGATGATGTCGTAGCGGCGGCCATTCTGGGTGAGGAAGTACCGGGCGTCTTCGATCACTACCGGGCGTTTCAGGCGCAGGCTGAAGTGCTTTTCGGCCATGGCCACGACCACGGGGTCGATGTCGATGGCTTCGACATCAATGCCGCGTTGCTGCAGCCTCGCCGCGATCACCCCGGCCCCGAGGCCGACGACCAGGGCCGAACGGGCGTCGGGCTTGATCGCCAGCGGCAGTGTTTCCAGCAGGTAGGCATACTCGTAGACGGACTGCCCGGTCTTCTGGTCGACGCCCCCCTGAACCAGACCGTTGATCATCATTTCCCGCGTCTGGTAGTTCGTGCCGATGTACTCGACGACCTTGACATTGCCGTAGTAGCTGTCGATTCCCTCGATCAGGTTGGCACGGGTGCCGTCCGGCAGGGTCACGGAAGGCAATTTCCCGGCGGGCAGCAGGAAGGCCGCTGCCAGCAGCAAGGCGCCGGCAGCGGCGCCCTGGCGCCGCGCGAAGAAGACAAAATAGGCCAATCCGAGCAGCACCAGCATGGCGCCGCAAATCTGGTAGGCGCGTGATACGCCGACGACGCCGATGATCCAGTAGCCGGCCAAGGCCGTTCCGACCATGCTGCCCAGCGTCGACAAGGCGTAAAGGAGACCGACGGTACGGCCCAGGCTGGCCAGTTCGCGGGCGGCGATCCTGACCACGAAGGGTGAGACGCAGCCCAGCAGCAGCAGCGACGGAACGAACAGCAAGGTGGCGCTGAGCAGGGCTCCGCCGCGCAGACCAAGAGGCACCGAAACCAGGATCGCCCAGGGCTTCAAGGTCGGCACCAGCAAGACCAGAATGCCGGCGGCGATGATCAAGCCGTACAGCCATGTCGGCGATGGATGCCTGTCGGCGAGGACTCCGCCGATGGCGTACCCGGCCGAAAGCGAAAGCAGGGTGACCGTGATCAGCGCGGTCCATACGTAAAGGCTGACCCCGAAATACGGACCGATGACACGCGCTCCCAATACTTCGATGACCATGACCAGGCCGCCGCAAAGCGTGGTCGTCAGCATCAGGAAATAGCGAAACGAATCCGAATCTTGTCTGTGCATATCGGCTTTCAGGATAAGTCGAGTGGGGGCAATTGTAATTGCAGTTCCCGGCGTTATGCCGTGCCGCGGCGAAAAGCCGACCTGGCTGGATGCCATTGTTTGACGCTGTTGCGGAACTCCAAGATAATCCTCGCGCAATCGTCTGCGCCTGAAACCACCGCCGTGCGTAGCGGAGAACTCGCCGCTTGCACGGAAGCGAAATCTCCTTGCGCGAAACCTGAATCCTTGCCTGAGAACAAGCCCTGCATCGGTCCTTATCCGCGGTGGTCGGCGCTGCGCGCGGACGGCCGCCCGCCGCAATCGTATCGGGCCTCCGGCCGGTGAAGAAGCGGCGTCAGCTGCCGATTTCCGGCCGCGGGCCTGCAGCAATCTGCCCCTGTGGCAGCGGGCGCCCATTGGCGCAGTGTTGCGGCAGCGCAGAATTGGCGCGGCAGATGGCGAACGCCGTCGCTGCCCATCAGGCCAATCGCATTGACGATGCTTTCGCCGCTTACTCGGCCATTCTCGAACGCTGTCCGGATCATGCGGATGCGCTCCACTATTCCGGAGTCATTCTTTTCCAGCGCGGCGAACCGGAGCCGGCGCGGGCAAGGATAGGGCAGGCCATAGCCCGGCGTCCGGAAGTCGCGGCCTATCACGCCAACCTTGGCAACGTGCTGAAGCGGCTCGGCGAGCCCAATGCCGCACTGCAATCCTTCGCGCGGTCTCTGGCGCTTGATCCCGCCCAGCCGGCAATCCAATACAACTACGGGCTGCTGCTGCTGGACCTTTGTCGGAGCAAAGAAGCGGTCGACGCTTTCAGGCAGGCGCTCAAGCGCTGGCCGGATTGGCCGCTGGCATGGATGGAACTGGGGAGCGCCCTGTTTGCGGAAGAAGATATCGATGCCGCTGCCGCCGCCTATGCCCGGGCCCTGGAGCTTGACCCGCGACTGGCCAGTGCCTATCTCAAGATGGGAACACCCTTGATGCGCTGTGGCGACGTCGCCGGCGCTATTCTTGGTTTTGAGAAAGCCGAGGAAATCGATCCCGAAGATGAGATGGCCTGTTCCGCCCGGCTGTTTGCCCTCGGCCTGAGCGCCGAACATGATGGCGCCACCATCCTCGCGGAACACCTGGGCTGGCAGCGGCGTTTCGGCGACGGCATTCCGCGCATGCCTGCGACCATTCGTGTGCGCGGCGATCGCCTGCGGATCGCCTATCTCTCCGGCGACCTGCGGCGCCATCCGATGCGTTTTTTCGTGCGGCCGATGTTGCGCCATCACGATCGACGCCAGGTTGTCGTGACGGCATACGCAACGTCGCACCAGCCGGACGATGAGGTAACCAGGGAACTGCGACCGCTCACGGACGACTGGGTTGACTGCCGCACCATGGATCCCGCAGCCCTGGCGCAGCGCATAGCCAGCGACGGAATCGACGTTCTGGTGGACCTTGCCGGGCATACCGAAGGTGGCCGGATGCTGGCGCTGGCGGCACATCCGGCACGATTCCAATGCACCATGCTGGGTTACATGTCTACCACCGGAGTGCGCAGCATCGACGCGCGTATTGCCGATGCCGTGGCAATACCGCCGGATGCGGAAGCCTGGTTTTCGGAAAAAATCCTGCGCCTGCCTCACAGTCAGTGGTGCTATCTGCCGGACGCCGTGACGCCGCCGGTCAACGAACTGCCGGCATCCCGCGATGGCTACCTGACCTATGGCTCGTTTCACTCTGTGGCCAAGATCAATGCGCGCGTTCTCGCGCTCTGGGTGGAACTGCTGCGCAGCCAACCCAGGGCAAGGCTGCTGCTCGTGGCCTGGGGCGAGGCGGCCAAGCGGCACCTGCGCGCGCCCTTCGAACGTGCCGGCGTCGGCTCGCGGCTCCTGGTGGTCGATACCCTGCCGTACGACCGCTACCTCGAGCTTTACCATCGCGTCGACGTCTCGCTCGACGTATTTCCCTATGCCGGCGGAACCGTGAACTGCGAATCGCTCTGGATGGGGGTGCCGGTGATGACCTTGGCTCACGATTCCCCGGCCGGACGCGGCGGGGCCTCGATCATGTGCGCTGCAGGAATGCCCGAGTGGGTGGCGCAAAGCGAGTCGGAGTGGCTCGAACGCGTCGCCGAACTCGTCGCTGATCTCGGTGTGCTGGGCGCCTTGCGCCGGGAGTTGCGCGGGCGCCTGGGCGGTTCGCCCCTGATGGATGCGCCGCGCTATGTTGCCGATTTGGAGCAGCTGCTCGCGGCACAGGTTTCCTGAAGCAGCGTCGGGCATGTTGAGCACGATTCTTGCATCGCTTTTCAATTTTTTGCCTTGCCGAAGCTTCGGGTAAGGGCAAGTCGAAACCCGCATCAATCCAACCCAAAGGTGTTTTCATGTCTCTCCTCGCTACACCCAAACAAGGGCTTGTAAAGCTTTCCCTTCTGGCCGCGCTGGCCGTGTTTCCCTTTGTCGCCGAAGCCCAGGACGACAGGCGCAAGGCACAGTTCGACAGCCGCCTCGGTGCCGTCAAGTCGCTGAATATGGCCTTGTCCAGCGACCCTGGCGCGGCGCGTCCCGAGGTCAAGGCGACAATGGCCAAGGTGGCGGCGCGCCAGAAGGAAGCTGAAGAACTGGCCGCGGTCGGCGAATACGACACCGCGCGCATGATTCTCGACGAAGGCTACGCTTTGCTGACGAAGACCCTGGCTTCCGTCAAGGCCGGCTCCGGATACACCGGCCCGTCAGGCGCCGCGGCGGCGGAGCATGCGGGCCACGCATCCAGACAGGCCGCAAGCGAGCGCTTGGTGGCCAGCGCGCGGTCGCTGCTCGATGCCGCGAAGCGGGGCAACGCCGAAGCCGGTGGCGGCAAGACCGCCGATCTGGCGCGCATCGAGTCCGCCATCGCTGCAGCCGACCAGGCCTGCAAGTCCGGCGACCACGACCGCGGCGAGACGATGGCCAACAATGCGATGAAGGAACTGCGGCCGCTGCTGGTGACGCTCAAGGGCGGTTCATCCGCCAGCACCGCAACTGCCGTGGCGGTCGATGGCGAAAAGGACAAGGCCCAACTGCTGGCCGCGTTTGACAGGGAAATGATGGGCGCCAAGGCAATCCTGGACGCCCTGAAGCGCCAGAACCAAGAGAAGCGCGCCGGCAAGGAAGGCGAGATAGCTGACATCGAAACCCGCCTGCGCCAGGCCGAAACCCTGCGCGGCGTGGATATATCCGCCGCCGACAAGTTGCTCGACGATGCCTACAAGCAGACCAAGCAGGCATTGCAGTCGGTCAACGTCGCGAGCGCACAGACGGCGTCCGCGGCAAGCTCCGGGGCGACCGGCAGCGGTGCCGGCGCCGAGGCGCAGCGCGCCGAGGTCGATCGCCTGTTGAAATCGTCGGCCTTGCTGCGCGATGCCGTGCAGCGTATCGGCAAGGAGAAGGGCGCCGACAGTGCCACGACCCTGTCGCGCATCGATGCCTTGTCTGCCGAAGCCCGCAGCCGCCAGGCGTCGGACCCGGCGCGTGCCCTGCAGGCGGCGACCGAAGCCAACCAGACCGCCAAGGATGCGCTGGCCAAGCTGAGGTAGCGACAGTCTGGCGGCCGAGGGGTCGCTGTGCGGCTCTAGTTTCGCCCCACGCCGATAATTCCGGCGGCTGCCGCGGCGTCCAGGTAGGCGGCTTCCAGCGCCCGCGCCAGGCCCGCGCAGTCGCACAATTCTGATCCGGCGAGGCGTTTTCGCATCTGCCTGCGCAGTGCGACAAACGCCGCCGGATCGGCCAGCCAGCCCTCGACACGGGCGATCCAGTCCGCCACGCTCGACCCAACGCAGTCCCGCAGCCCGGCCGCGACGAGAACGCTGCCGCCATGGCGCGAGGCATGCGAGATTCCCGCCAGGCTCAAGGTGGGAACCCCCATCCAAAGGCTTTCGCAGAGGTTGGTCGCGAGGTTGAAGGGCTGAGTGTCGAGCGCGATATCGACCTGCGCTATGGCCTTCCACCTGGCGCTGGGGGCGGCCCAGGGTTCCAGTTGGAGGCGGCGGCTGGCGACGCCCCGCAACGCCAACTCGTCCTGCATGCGCTGGCGCACGGTAGCATCGGCAAAGGGGCTGGCCAGCCAGCGCAAGGTGGCCTCAGGAAACGCGGCGAGCAGTTGCGACCAGGCGTCGAGCGCCGACGGACTGACCTTGGCCAGGTTGGCGGCGACGCCGAAGCGCAGGTTGCGCCTCGACAGCGGCGGGCGGGTGGCGATCGCCGGCGTGCCCTGCGGAGGGGTGTAGCCGTAGTAGCAGCGCGGCAGCCGCAGCAGGGCTTCATCGCGCGGCAGCTCTGGCGGATCGGCGAAATGGTCGCTGATCCGGTAATCGATGGCAGCCACACCGGTCGCATGCGGGTAGCCGAGGTAGCTGATCTGCACCGGCGCCGCACGCGCGGAGAAGACGGCAAGCCTGTTGTCGCCGGTGTGACCGACAAGATCGACCAGCACGTCGATTGCGTCGGCCCGGATCAGCGTCGTCAGCTCACGGTCATCGAGGTCGGCAACGTCACGCCAGCGCTCCGCCATCCCGCGCAACTTGCGAGTCATGTCATCGTTGTGCCGCGCCGTGTGGTACACGACGATCTCGAAGCCCCGGCGGTCGTGGTGGCGCAGCACGCCCTCCATGAAGATCGCCACCGGATGCTGGTGCCAGTCGCCGCTGACATAGCCGACGCGCAGCCGCGCGCCGTTGCGCGCGGCGGCTACGAAAGGCGCAGCATCGCCGCGCTGCGAAGCGCAGATCGTGTCCCAGCGCCTGTGTTCGGCGGCGATTTCGGCGGCGCCCAGCGTGTCGGAATACATCATCGCCAGCAGGTAGTTGGAACGCAGCTTGAGGTCGCTGGGTGCCAGTGCAAGCGCGCCAAGGTAGTTCTCGAGGGCGTCGTCGATCCTGGCGACGTTCTTGAGTGCCGTGGCCAGGTTTTCAATGGCCTCCGGCCGCGTCGGCTCGACATTGCGGGCGCGTTCGTAAGCGGCGATGGCTTCGCTGACGCGGCCCAGCATCGCGAGCGCCGTGCCCATTCCGTTCAGCGCATCGTAGGGGTCATTGTCGAAGCGCAAGGCGCCGGCGCAGTAGTCGAGAGCCTGCCGGGCGTGGCGTGTCTCCAGCGCCGACTTTCCGGCCGCGACCCAGGGTTCCGGGTCGGTCTCGCCGGCCAGGCCGAGATCGAAGTGCGGCTGGGCACGACGGAAATCGCCCTTGGCGCACCACGATCGCGCCAGCGGAAAATGGCAGTACGTTAGTCGTGCATTGAGTGCCAGGGCCTGACCCAGGGCGCCGATGGCGTCGTCGTGAAGCCCCAGGTCCTGCAGCGCCAGGCCGCGATTGCCGTGCGCCGCGGCAAATCCGGGGCGCAGGCCGAGCGCCCGGTCATAGGCGGCGACGGCTGCCGGCAGCTCACCCGAACGTTTCAGCGCATTGCCGAGATTGACATGGAACTCCGGAATCTCCGGAGCTTGCGCGATGGCTTCGCCAATCAATGCCACGGCATCGCCGTAGCGGCCCTGGTGGAAGGCGATCAGGCCGAGGTAATGGCGCGCATGGGGCCAGTTGGGATCGCTGGCTGCGATCCGGAGATAGCACTGCAGTGCCTCGTCCAGGCGGCCGGACTGGTGATGCATGACCCCCTGTTCGAGGATTCGGGTGGACTCGGTACTCATGGTCAAGGCGCTGCATCAGCGTGATTCACCCGGCGCACCGGGAGGCGTACGAATCATCAGTCGTCCTGGCGGCACGCCGATTCGACGAAAACGTGCTGCGACGATTCTAGCGGAGCTCGCAACGTTCCCGATGCGTCCTGCGATCCGGCCGCGGTGCGCCGGAAGGGGGAATCAATGCGCCATCCGCCCATCATGCGCGGCTCCTGATCGCCCGGCAAAACGGCGTAAGATTCCTCGCTCGCAAGGACGCCCTGCCAGCCACACCGCCCCTGAAACTCCTGAGCCGGATTCCATGAAACAGAACGAACCGACGGTCGCCGAGATGTTCTCCGCCGCGTTCGCCGTGCACCAGCGCGGCCAGGTTGGCGACGCTGCCGCACGCTACGAAGAGATCCTGGGCCGCCAGCCGGGACATGCCGACGCCCTGTACCTGCGCGGACTGATCGCGATGGAAGGAAACCAGTTCGAGCTGGCACGGCACTATGTCGGCACCGCGCTCGCCGCGCAACCGAATCACCCCCAATTGCTTAACGCCCTGGGCGAGACCCTGCGCCGCATGGGCAACGTTGCGGCCGCGGAAGACCTGCTGCGCCGTGCCCTTGAGCAGGCGCCGGATCATGCCGATGCGCTCAACAATCTCGGTGTGCTGTTGTCGGAAAGTGGTCGCGGTGCCGAAGGAATCGCGCTGTTCAAGACCATCCTGCACACCCGACCCGAGGACATGCGGGCCATGTTCAACCTCGCCCTGGCCTACAAGCGCAGCGGCGACCTGGCGGCGGCGATCGAATGCTATCGGCGCGTTCGCGACAGGCGTCCGGACTGGCCGGAGGCCGGCAATGGGCTGGGCCTGGCCCTGAAGAACAGCGGACGGATCGACGAGGCGCGCGCGGTGTTCGAGGATGTGTTCGTCCGCACCGCGAACCGCGATGCGGGCAGCAACCTGCTGCTTACGCTTTGCTATGACTCGACCCTGCTGCCGGGACAAATGCTGGCCATGCACCGGCGCATTGCTGCCACGTTGTACCCCCCGACCGCCGAGCTACCTGCCCAGCCGGCCCGAGCTCCGCTGCCGGAGCGTCCGCGGGTCGGCTTTGTCTCGGCAGATTTCCGAAATCATGCCATGCGCTTCTTCATCGAACCGCTGGCGAGGGGACTGCGTGACATGGGCATCGAGGCCGTCGCCTACTACAACTTCGACCGCGAAGACGCGATCACGGCGCGGTTGAAGCCCTTGTTCGCCGATTTCGTCCATGTCGAAGAGATGTCCGACGAAGCGCTCGACACGCGCATTCGCGCCGATCGTATCGACGTGCTGGTTGACCTTTCCGGGCATTCCGCAAACAACCGCCTTGGTGTCTTCACCCGCCGACCGGCGCCGGTCCAGCTCAACTGGATCGGCTTCGTGTCGACGACCGGGCTCGACTGCTTCGATGCCCACCTGACCGACGAGATCGCCTTGCCGCCGGCGATGTCTGCCGAGTTCTCGGAACCTCTCGCCTACCTGCCCGGCTGCCAGTGGTGCTATGCGCCGCCTGCCGAGCGGCCGCCCGTGGTCGATGGTCGTTCCGATAGCTTTGTGTTCGGTGGCCTGCACACGCCGGCGAAGATCAACCGCGTGGCGTTGCTGGCCTGGGCGCGGATACTGCGCGGCGCGCCGTCGGCGAGGCTGCGGCTGATGGGTGATGGCACCGACGCACTGCTGCTGCGGCTTGCCGAACTGGTGCCGGACGGTGCCGAACTGGCAGGTCGCATCGATTGCCGCAAGTCCGGCAGCCCCGAGGATTTTCTGGATGCACATTTCGGAATTGACCTGATGCTGGATGTCTTTCCCTGCAACGGTGGCACGACCACTTTCCAGTCCTTGTGGATGGGAGTGCCGGTACTGACCCTGGCTTTTGATCACTGCGGCGGCCGGGGTGGAGCCAGTATCCTCAGCCGCATCGGATCTGACGACTTGATTTGCACGGCCGTGGACGATTACATTGAACGGGCAGTAGCCATTGCCCGTGGTATTGGCCCTTCTCCCGCGCGTGGGGCCGCCTTGCGGGAACGGCTGATGGGCTCGTCCCTTGTTGACGCCGGCACGTTCGCGCGCGGCTTCATCTCGACGATCCGCGATCTGCGGTCGGGTTTGGAATGAGGGCGGAAGGCATGGGTGAACAGTCGCAAATTCCCGAAATCCTGCAGCAGCCAGGCGGATGGAAATGACCCGGGTATTGGTCCTCGGGGCGCATGGCATGCTGGGTAGTGCGCTTGGCTATCACTTGCCGCGGGCCGGCTTTGAAGTATCCACTGCGTCACGGCCGGAACTCGATGCGATAAGCCCGGACTTCACCTTGATTGGGAAGCTGCAACCCAGGGCCGTGGTTAACGCGATTGGCCTGACAAACCGTCATCTCGACCAGGCCGAATCTGATTTTCTGCGGATAAACAGCCTCTTCCCGCGCCGTCTGGCTGACTGGTGCTGCGCCCATGATCTGCCGCTGATACATATCTCGACCGATTGTGTGTTCAAGGGAGATGCTGGTCCATACGATGAGCATGCCCAGGCAGATGCAAGCGATGTGTATGGACTCAGCAAATATTGGGGAGAACCATCCAATGCGATGGTGTTGAGGACCTCCATCGTCGGACCTGAATTGCGCAATTACTACTCCCTGCTTTGCTGGTTCCTGGGCCAAAGCGGGAATGTTCGTGGCTATCGGAACCACCTCTGGAACGGCATTACCACCCTGGAGTTGGCGCGCATCATTGGCGTGCTGATAAAAGGTGATTTGTGCCGGCCGGGGATACGCCATGTGTATGGAGAAGACCTTACCAAGCTGGACCTGCTCCGCTTGATGCAAGCGGCCTTCGAGAAGACAGGCGTTTCGATACAGCCCTGGGATGATGTAAGCCCCCGTGACATGCGCCTGCGTACGGGATACCCAGGTTTCCTGGAGGCGCTGGCGATCCAGCCGATGAACGAGCAGTTGATGAAGCTGCGCAACTTTACCGATGCTCGTGGCCATTGGCGTGATGGGCCATGCACGGACACTTGAAGATTCCCATGAAACAGCGCAAGCCGACGGTCGTCGAGATGTTCTCCGTCGCATTCGCGACCCACCAGCGCGGGCAGGTTGCCGAAGCTGCCGCACGCTACGAGGAAATCCTGCGCCGTCAGCCTGACCATGCCGATGCCCTGCACCTGCGCGGGCTGATTGCCATGGAGCAGGGTGAGCTTGAACTGGCGCGCCACTGCGTCGGCCAGGCGCTGGCCCGGCAGCCGAACCATCCCCAACTGCTCAACACGCTGGGTGAAACCCTGCGCCGCTTGGGCGACATCGCCGCTGCCGAGGAACACCTGCGCCACGCGCTAAGGCAGGCGCCGACCCATGTCGATGCGCTCAACAATCTCGGCGTACTGCTGTCCAAGAGCGGTCGCAGTGCACAGGGGGTCGAGTTGTTTGAGGCCATCCTTCGCACCCAGCCGAACGACAGGCGGGCCATGTACAACCTGGGTGAGGCACACAGGGTGAGTGGCAACCAGGCGGCCGCGATCAAATGCTATTGGCGACTGCATGAACTGCATCCCTCCTGGATCGAAGCCGGCAATGCCTTGCTGCTGACTTCGTGCTATGACCCGAACTTGCACCCGGGGGAGCTTCTATCCATCCACCGGCGGGTAGCCTCGGTGCTGTATCCCGCGCCGGTCGCCAGGGTCGCCGCATCCTCGCCGATTCTGCGGCTCGGCGACAGCTTGCGGATAGGCTTTGTCTCCGGTGATTTTCGAGGCCATGCGATGAGTTTCTTCATCGAGCCTCTGGCGCGCGGCCTGCGCGAAACTGGTGTTGAGGCCTTTGCCTATTGCAACTTTTCCCGCGAAGACGCGATCACGGACCGGCTCAAGGCGCTGTTTGCCGCTTTCATTCATGTCGAGCAGATGTCCGACGACGCGCTTGAGGCTCGCATCCGCGCCGACCGTATTGACGTGCTGGTCGATCTTTCCGGGCATACGGGGCATAACCGCCTTGGAGTCTTCACCCGTCGAGCGGCGCCAGTCCAGCTCAACTGGATCGGCTATCTGGCGACGAGCGGGCTCGACTGTTTCGATGCGCACCTGACGGACGCCGTCGCCGTTCCACCCGAAATGTCCTGCGAATTCTCGGAGCCTCTCGCCTACCTGCCCGGTTGCCAATGGTGCTACGCGCCACCGGTCGAACGGCCGCCCGTGGACGAGCGTCATGCCGATACCTTCGTGTTCGGTGGCCTGCACAATCCGGCAAAGATCAACCGCGAGGTGCTGCTGGCCTGGGCCAGGATACTGCGCGCGACCGCGCCGTCGCGGCTGCTGCTGATGGGCGACGGCGTCGACGCCCTGCCGGCAAGGTTGGCGCAACTGGTGCCGGATGGGGATGAACTGGCGCGGCACATCGACTGCCGCAAAGCCGGCAGCCTGGACGAGTTCCTCGATGCCCACCGCGAGATCGACCTGATGCTCGACACCTTTCCCTATAGCGGCGGCACGACCACCTTCCATGCCCTGTGGATGGGGGTGCCGGTGCTGACGCTGGCCTTCGATCATAGCGCCGGCCGCGGCGGGGCCAGCATCCTGAGCCGAGTCGGCGCAGACGACCTGGTCTGCACGACGCTGGACGCCTATGTCGATCGCGCGGTCGCCATCGCGCAGGGCGGCGGCACGGCTCCAACGCGGGGCAGTGCCCTGCGCCAACGACTGATGGACTCATCGCTGGTCGATGAGAGCGATTTTGCCCAAGGCTTCGTGGACACCGTTCGTGTCCTGGTTGCGGCGAAGGCCGGTGTGTCCTGAATCGTGCGGGACGGCAGAGGTCGCTATCAAAGCATGCCCTGATCGGCCCGGGGAAGCATGACGCTCGCCAGTTCAGGCAGTGCGCGCGCCACATCCCGGTTGGCGTCTCAGCGTTGCTGTGTCTTCGAAATATTCGCTTCGCTGGGAGTTGCCGGAGCGGCCGCCGCGACGTCATGCCAACGGTCAAACATCTGTTCGTAGGCGTCTTCGAGGGACGTGGTCAAGGCTGCCACATCGCACAACGGACTGTTTGCGATTCTCGCGCGTTGCGCGAATCGGAACTCGCGGCGCAGTTCGATGTTCCTGGCCAGGGCGACCACCTTGTCGAGGTACTCGAGCTCGGTCTCCGCTTTCCACTCGAGGTGTTCGATCGCATCCAGTATCGACGTCGTCATTCTTTGTCCGATCGGCTGCCCCATCAGGGTCACCACCGGCACGCCCATCCAAAGGGCTTCGCAGCTTGTGGTGCACCCGCCCTGGTTGCCCACGGGGTCCAGGGCAACGTCCAGCTTGTTGTAAAGCGACATATGCGAATGCCAGTCAGGCGTGGCGCCAACCAGTTCCACCCTGTCTGGTGCTATTCCGTGTCCCTTCATTGCGTCCGCGATGCTTCGTCGATTGGCGGCCAGTTCAAATTCCTTGGTCTTCAGCAACAAGGTCGCTTCCGGTAAGGCGTGCAGTATTTCAGCCCACAGCCTGAGGCTTGCCTGGGTGGTTTTTCGCAGTTGATTGAAGCTGCCCAGGCAAACGGAACCGTCTGCCGCCGGCTGCCACCGTATGGCGGGGGCATCGTCGCGACCGGGGTACGCGACACACACCCGCGGTAGACGCCAGATTTCCTCGCTGTAGTACCGGTCCTCGGTTAGGGGCAGCGCCACCGGGTCAGCGATCCAGTAGTCCATTTCGCTCAGTCCGGTAGTGGCAAAGAAGCCCAGGAAATGAACCTGCACCGGCGCCGCACGGCGGGCGAAGATGCCCAGCCGGTTGTACGCCGTGTGTCCGGAAAGATCGACGAGAACGTCGATCTGCTGCTGCTCGATGTGAGCCCGCGCCGACTCGTCGCTCATGTAGGCGATTGATTGCCAGTGGTCGACAAGGCCACGCAGTCGATTGCTGATGGCATCCTCCATGCCGTGGGCAAAAAAGGCAAAGGTCTCGACGCGCTTTTTGTCGTGGGAGGAAAATACAGGCTCGATGAAGTGGCTGACAGCATGCTCCCGAAAATCCGCGGAAACGTAGGCTACCCGCAAGCGGCGGCCGTTTCGGTTCGCCCTCACGAAGACGCGCGTATGCGCCGATGCCCGTTCGTCGGCGTTCAGTATTCCGGTCTCCCATTGCACGGCCTCGGCGAAAAATTCCTGCGATGAATAGTGGTTGGAGCAGGCGAAGGCAAACAGATGATTGCTTCGTGCCTTGGGATCGGATTGGTTGAGCGTGGCTTCGCGACGATAGCTGGCCTCGGCCTCGTCGATACGGCCCAGTTCCCAGAGTGCGTTCCCGAGGTCGCCGTACGCGCGGGGGCAATCGGGATCGATCGACAGCGCCTGGCGGTAGCTGGCTTCAGCTTCCTCGAGCCGCCCCAGCTTCTGGAGAATGTGTCCCAGGCTGTGCTGCGCTCCGGCGTTCCTCGGGTCGATGTTCAGGGCCATGCGGTAGCTGGCCTCGGCTTCGTCCAGGCGGCCCAGTTCGTAGAGCGCGTAAGCGAGATTGCCGTGGGCTTCGGCGTAGTCCGGCTTGCTCAGCAGCGCGCGCCGGAGGCTGGCGTCGGCATCGTTCAGGCGTCCCATCTTCGTGAAGGTGACACCCAGGCCGTTATGCGCCTCGGCGTATTGCGGTGCCGACTGCAGGGCGCGATCGTAGCTGGCCGCGGCCTCTTCCAGGCGGCCGAGTTCGAAAAGTGCGTTTCCCATATTGCCGTAAGTCTCGGCGTAGTCCGGCTTGATCCGCGACGCATGACGATAGCTGGCCACCGCATCCTCAAGGCGCCCCAAATCTTTGTACGTGATGCCCAAACCGTTGTAGGCCTCGGCGTAGTCCGGTATCAGCCGCAATGCATTGAGATAGCTTTCGGCTGCCTCTTCCGGTCGCCCAAGCTCGCGGAGCGTATTTCCCAGGTTATTGTGGGCACCGGCAAAATCCGGCCTGATCCTGGTCGCGCGGTGATAGGCGGCGGCAGCCTCGTCCAGGCGGCCGATGTCCTTCAGCGTCTTCGCCAGGTTGAACTGCGCATCGGCGTCTTCCGGCAGGAGCGTTGCGGCCATCTGCAGGGCAGGCAGCCCATCTCTGCCATCCGCCTTCAGGATTGTGCCCAGCACCAGCCAAACGAATCCCGCTTCGGGGTATCGCTTCAGCAGCGCTCGCGCGAGGTTTTCTCCCGCCGCGTAATCCCTGGCATTGAACAAGTCCAGAAGTTGGGTGCATTCCGCCGAGGTCGGGCCCGCCAGGGGGGGCACGGTGATAGGGGACGGCTTCGTCGCGGCTGGCGGCGCCTTCCGCAAGCAGCAGTTTTTGTACTTGGTCCCGCTACCGCAGGGACAGGGATCGTTGCGACCAGCCTTCATCCAAACCGGAATTTGTCTATGGAGGCCGAGCAGTGTCTCATACTTGCCGGCAGGTCAAATGTCGTGGCTGTTTGCCGCGACATCGCTATCCGGCACTCGGGAAAGCCCTCATCCGGCCCGTCCCGGTTCCGCATCAATTCAACAACCGGGACCTGGGATTACAGGATCGAAATGGTCGGATGGAACCCGCCGGGTCAGATGCGGAATCGGCGATTGACGGCTGCAGCGGCAGTCCTCCATACTCTTCCGAGCCGAGGCTAATCTGTTTCCCAGTCCTGTGGCAGGCCGAAATCGTGGAGCCAGCCTGGCCGAGTTCGAATCACCCATCCTTGACACACCATTTCACCGGAGCTGACTTGACCCACTCCCATGCCGATGCAGAAATCAATGCACTTCTCGGGTCGGCTGTCGACTGTCTGAGCCGGAACATGCTGCTCGAGGCAGAAACGATCCTGCAGCGCGTATTGGCACTCGATCCGGATCGTCCCGACGGAATTCATTTTTTCGGCATCCTTCTGGCAAAGACCGGCCGCTTGCCGGAAGCGCTGACGTGGGTCGAGCGATCCCTCTCGCTCGTGCCGACCGATGTGATGTACCTCAACAATTATGCTGACTTGTTGATGCGGAGCGGCAAGCCGGAACAGGCGATCGCCGCACTTCAGTCGGCGATCGCCCTGGGGTCGGAGCAAGCCGTCACCTACGTGAGCCTGGCCCGTGCTTGCGCGGCATCAGGACAGGTCGACGCGGCGTTGTCGGCCTACCGGCAGTCCGCGAATCTTGCGGCAACGCCGGACTGGGTCTCTGATGAGGCCGCCGAGTATGCATCTCGATCGAACAGGCACGATATTGCACTGACACTGCTGCGCCAACGCCTGTCGCGATATGGGGCGGGACCGCAAACATGGCTTGGCATCGGCAATGCACTTCGTGACCTGGGCGATCATGCCGGCGCGATCGACTCATGGAAGCAGGGTCTCGCTCGCGACCCCAACGATGCGGCTTCGCGACAGAACCTGCTCACGATGTATCAGTACCTTGCGGACTGGGAGTCATCTTCCCGCCTCATGCAGGCGACGTCCGAGGGCATGCGCGGCAGCATGGCCATCGCCGTCAACCCCTCGATGCTGTTATCCGTTACCGACGATCCGGAACTGCAGCTTGCTTGCGCGAAGCGATGGACCTCCCGCTATGGATCGGATGCTGCGGTCAGTGGCATTCGCGGCCAGCGACGTCAGAAGATACGAGTCGGGTATCTGTCGAACGATTTCTGCAATCACGCCACCATGCAGTTGTTGGTCCGAACAATCGAGCTTCATGATCGAGATCGCTTTGAGCTCTTGGCCTATTCATGGAGTCCGGGCGACGGCTCGGATTTGCGACGTCGCACGATTGCGGCGTTTGATCGCTTCACGGAAGTCGGTTCGCTGGACGACGAAGCGGTGGCGCGACAACTGGTCAGTGATCGAATCGATATCGCCGTAGATATGAAGGGATATACGCAGGGGATGCGCCCCGGAATTTTCGTTGGACGCCCTGCGCCGCTACAGATCAGCTATCTCGGCTACCCGGGCACTATGGGCGCGCCATGGATCGACTACTTGATAGCAGACGAGTGGGTGATCCCGGGTGACCTGCGGAACGGATACTCCGAGGCATTGCTTCGACTGCCGTTCTGCTACCAGCCCAATGATCCGCATCGCCCCCTGCCGGAGCCCATGCCACGATCGGAGCTTGGCCTTGATGACTCCGCGGTACTTGTTGGCGCCGTGAATCAGTCCTACAAGATCGTTCCGGAACTCTTCAGCGCATGGATGCGTGTTTTGCAGAAATGCCCCGAGGCGGTGCTGCTGTTGTCGGCTCACGCGGATCAGACCGAGGAGGCGCTGCGCTTGCACGCGAGCATGCAAGGCGTAGCCCCTGAGCGCCTGAGGTTCATGCGCCGTGTTCCATATGCCGACTACTTGCGCATTCTGGGAAGCTGCGACCTGATTCTTGATAGCTTTCCATGCAATGGACACACGACGACCAGCGATGCCATCTGGCTGGGGACGCCAGTGCTTACCCGCGTCGGAAAATCCTTTGCATCCCGGGTTGCCGCGAGCCTGCTCGCCGCATCCGGGCGGCAGGATCTGATTACGGGCAGCTTCGAAGAGTATGAATCAAGAGCCGTTCAGCTCATTGGCCAGCCTGGCAAGCTGTCGCGATTGCGGCGTGAGATCGTCGCAGGAAGATCGACGAACCGGTTGTTCGATTGCGAGGGCTATGTCCGCGACCTCGAGACCGGGTTCCAGATGGCCTGGGAACGACACTTGTCAGGGTATCCCCCTGCCGACATGGCTGTTCTCGCCGCGGGCAATTGAACTATCGCTTTCGGGCAATGACCTCCATGCACGCGCGATACCGCTCACTGATGCCGTAGCGAACCGGCTCAAAGCCGGCTTCCTCAAGGAGAGCATAGAGTCGCGTCCGGCCGAAGTTGTGATAGTGCTCGATCTCGCCCCAATAAGGATTGGCGCGATTCTGGTTCATTGCCGTCCAAAGCACGCTTTCAGAATTCGGCATGGAAACTAAAAGCACCCCCTGCTTTTGAAGCAGCCTGTGCGCGTGCCGCAACCCGTGTTTCGGATAGGGCATATGCTCCAGTACATCCGCCATGCTGATGACGGCGCAAGGCTCGGCGAGCTGCAATTGACCCAATTCGATGCATTGAGACGAAATGCCAAGGCTGGACAGGATGCTGACGTTTTCCGCCCGCAAATCGATTCCCTGAGGGATGAAACCGAACTCCTGCGCGGTAAAAAGCAGCGCCCCATTGCCGAATCCGACGTCCAGCCACGTGCCCTGGGAGGCGTAGGGCAAGATCTTCTCGATCATTCGTGCTGAAATCAGGCGCTGGGCTTCGAGATCGTATCCAACGGCCTGATTCGCATGAGTTCCGCTAAACAGCAAGCGACAGGCAGTTTCCGTGAAGTACCCGCTTGTGAAGACATGCTGGCATGACCCGCACTGCTTCCATTGAATCGTCGGTGACAGTGCCGGTTTGTACAGGGCATGCTTGGAGCAGTCGCCGACGCAGAGGTCAGTCAGTTCAGGGCTTTCGCACAAGGGGCATGCTGCATAAAAAATCCGTTCGTTCATGTCACCGGCTCCGGTAGCGATCCGTCGGAATACCAACCATCCAACACTACACACGGCTAAGCCTATTTGCAACCGGGTCTTGTGCTAGATTCCGATCCGATCGTGCAGGCCCGTGCATGAGCCGATAAGTACGTTTCCAACGACGAAAATGCGGAAGAAAAAACACGCTGGCCCCGCAAAGAATGCGAGTACACCAGTCACGCCAAATCGGACGGCCAGCGATCTTCTCCTGGCCGCGCGCAAGCTGGAGTCGACCGGTGACCTTGCCGGCGCGCTCGGACTTTGCCGCAATGCGCTGTCGATCGCCCCTCTCGACGTAGACGCCAACCTCCTGTATGCGTTTGTCGCCTACCGGCTGGGCAAGTTGGACGAGGCGTTATCCGGGCTACTGCAGGCGCGAAGTCTGCAACCCAACGCCATCGGCTGCTATTTTGGATTGCACGACGTACTGCTCGCGATGCGAAGGACTCCCGAGGCGATCGATGTCATCAAGGAGGGATGCAACCGGTTTCCCGAGGAAACCCGGATGATCTTCCTTCTCGACGAGTCGTTGCGCAATGCCGATCGTCAATCGGAGTCGCTCCCCTACTTGAGGAGCTTGGTTCGAACGGCCGGGAACCAAGACTTCAATGTGGCACTGCGCTTGCGGCGCGCCGAGGATGCTACCTTCGATTGGGCAAGAGGGGGCGAGGAGCGAGGGTTTGCACCCGGCCTGGCTAACATTGAACAATCGGAAATCCTTTACAGCTTGGGAATCATCGATGACGCCGCGAGGTTGCTGGATTTGCATCAGGTTTATTCGCGAAGATTGAACCTCACGAAGCGCCACAATGCGTATTCCGTATATCCGACGTTCGGGCGCAAGAAGAAGATCAGGATCGGCTACGTATCGAATGAGTTTCACGATCATGCGGTCGCCCGCTTGCTGGTCGAGCACCTCGAGTGTCATGATCGAGACCGGTTCGAGATCTTCGGCTATACCTTCGGGCCGGACGACGGATCGGAAATGCTCAAGCGCATACGCCGTACGTTCGACCACCTGCGCTATGTCTATGCCTTTCCTGCGGCATCCGTTGCACAGAGGATCTACGCCGACGAGATCGATATTCTCGTTGACCTCAAGGGCTACACCACCGCCGCCCGGACTGACATATTCACCTATCGGCCGGCGCCGATCCAGGTGAACTGGCTGGGCTATCCGGGGACACTCGGCTCCGACGTGTTTGACTATATCCTGGCCGACGACATTATCGTGCCGACGGAACTGGAAGGCTTCTACAGCGAAGAAGTACTTTCCCATCCATCGTGCTATCAGCCCAATGACTCCCAAAGGAAACTGCTTCCGGCCCCCGAGCGAATTGCCGTCGGTTTGCCGTCGGACGCGATTGTTTTCTGTTCCTTCAACCAGAGCTTCAAGATTCAGCGCCGGCAGGTCGAGGCCTGGGCAAACATATTGAGCCGCGTCCCGGATTCGGTACTCTGGGTCATGCTCAACGACCCGGTGGCAAGAGGAAATTTTGTCGCCTATTTCCAATCAAGGGGAATTGGCGAAAAGCGCATCGTGTGCGCCGCAAAAGTCTCCCAGGAGAACCACTTGGCGCGCCTTCAATGCGCCGACATCATGTTGGACTCCTACCCGTATAACGCCCACACCACGTGCTCCGATGCACTCTGGGCCGGCGTCCCGGTGGTCACCCGGCGCGGGACCGCCTTCGCATCGCGGGTCGCGACCAGCCTATTGACTGCAGTGGGCTTGAGCGAACTTTCCGCCACGTCCGCCAGCCAATATGAGGACATTTGCGTTGATCTGGCGCTCGACAGGACGCGTCTGGCCAATGTAAAGCGCCATCTGACGGACAATCGCAATCGCCTCCCTCTCTTTGACACTCATGGCTTTACGAGATCCATGGAGTCAATGTTCGTCGATATCGTCCGTGACCGTCAGATGCAGGGTTGTTGACGTGCTTTTCTCGGTGTCCAGGCTGCAGCGAGCGAGCGCCAACGTGCGGCTTGCCATCCAAGTCATCAGCTATGTCGCGCTCGCCCTTTGGGTGCTGTGGTGGCTTGGCAACCTGGCAAGATTCCAGTTCCAATTTGCCGATGCTTCCTGGTTGCCAGCGTGGCGTTTTCTGGGTTTTGACTACCTGCACAACCACCTGGGCAGCCAGGCCTGGATGCGGGGTGTCAATCCTTACCTGCAGAGTTTCGGTGACGAGCGCGGCCTGTACGCTTACCCACCAACCGTCTTGCCGCTTTTCTCCTGGGTCGCTCTGGTTCCCGACTTCAAGTTTGCCGCCCGGCTTTGGGCGCTGTTCATTGCCGCCGGCAGCGCGTTCTGCGTGTGGCAGATCTGGCGGTTGCGTCGTGCCGAAGGTTGGAGCGAATTGCCGATTGCAGCCATGCTTGCATTGGTCTTGTGGAGTGCTCCCGTCGTGTTCGCAATGGAGCGAGGCAACTGCGACGTGCTGGTCCTGCTCGCCGTTCTGTTTGCCGCGCTGGCACTGAAGCTGCCGCCGCGGTGGTGGGCGGATTCGCTGGCGGCATTCCTGCTGGCTTTGGCCGTGACGATCAAGATCTACCCGTTGGTTGTGGTGCTTGGCCTCGTTGCACTGCGGCGCTATCGGGTATTGCTCTTGTTGGGGCCGTGCATCGCATTTCTCCTGCTGCCGTTTGGCGAATTTCTGAAGCCGTGGCTGACGGTGGTGCAAACCACACAAGGCCACCGGATCAACCCGGTCAGTGAACTGGTTCAGTGGATGAGCGGCGATGCCATGTCCTTGCTTCCCAATGCCTTTGGCAATTATTTTCAGAGTCGCATGTTCTGGGGCAGCATGCATTCGCCGGGAAACTGGTGGCCGGCCCTGTGGTTGCGCCTTGGCCTCGAATCGGTCGCATCCTGGCCGGTACTGGCTGTGCAGATCGCAACGCTCGCTCCGGTGACGCTCTGGGGTTGCTGGCGGATATTTCGTGTGCCGAATTCGGCTCGGCTGGCATTGCCAATACTTCTGTGGTTCATGGCACTGGCAACTTTCTGGATGCCCCAGTCCTACGATTACAACCTGGTCTATTTGCCTTTGCTGATGGTAGCTGTTTGGGATAAACGCGAGCCGGTGTGGGTGCAGCTACTAGTGCTGCTGTCCCTGCCTTGGTGGTTTCCGTTCGGGCCGACTGGCTATGATTGGGCGTTGGCGCGCGTACTGCTGAAGCTCTTGGCGCTTTACGTCGTCACGCTGGTCATGATTCGCGGTCTTGCCCGGCCAGAGGTCCTGCCGAC